>JAABUK010000366.1_pt1 | contig 98168 bp, 63 predicted proteins | sample 5559141 | NCBI WGS metagenome assembly JAABUK01 (sample SAMN10711869, study PRJNA513367) | rock metagenome | isolation source: Antarctica rocks | place: Antarctica: Victoria Land, Pudding Butte nord | collected 2016-01-03
GCATTCTAAATTTAGGCATTCTCACGAGCCAAAAACATTCTCAGGAGCGCGTTAGATTCTTAGGGGCGCTTATATCGCTCTAGAGTTAAGATATAGTATTACCCCGCTTAAACCAGCTTAACCGGCTTACGAGCGCTCATAGCGCTTAGAGCCTACCCTATACTTTTATAGATGAAGTAGTTAATAATAATAATCTTTACGAGCCCTAAAATTACTAGTTCGAGTGATTTTAATACCGACGTACTACGGTATACTAGCTTTACGTTACGGTTATATTTATTAATAATCGACGAGCTTTATCTAATAACCGAGTAGAAGGAGTTTCGACTAGTATACTTTAATCTAGGTATCCTTTGAAAGTAATTATTACCTAGCGTCCCTCTTTTAGAGGTCTTTATAACGCTCGATATCGAAATACTCGAGATTATACGAGAGCGATATACTTTTATAGAAGATATTATTATTATAAAGACTCCGTTTAATCGGCTAAAGATATATATTTAAATTAATACTACCTATAATCCTATTAACGGTATATTTAACCTATAATATATTTTATTATCGTAGATTACTACCGCCTAAGATATTCCGAAGACGATTATTTTTATAGATTCCGTAACTTAAATTAAGGATATATATTAATTAATACGTGTATAAATAAGACGATTATCGTATTCGATCGAGGGTACGAAATTAGTTATACCTTTTTTCGCGGCGATAACTACTCGAGATAAATAAAATATCGCGATACGTTTCGGTCTATTATCCGCTTAAGGTTTATCTTTATATATTATCGTTATAACGGATATTTATAGGCTAGGGGTTAATAATCTAGATATAAAAAAAGTTATTTAATAATTACTCCCTTCGTTTATTTAAAAGGTATATTAATATATAAGTCGCGCGATATATTATAGTTAAGGGTAGGTATATTTTACCTTATTATATCTACCCTAGTATATAGGCCCTAGAAGCGGTACGTCTTTAATAGAGCCGGCTTCGCTCGATAATATAATAACGGGATCTTTATCGGGGTTTAAAAGAGTTTATATAAATTATATAAATATTAACCGACGAGCTCGAATAGTATTTAGTTTATATAATCTCCTTAACGTACCCGGGAGCGGTTATATTCGCGATATCGACCTCGCCTTTTTTAATAATACGGAATATAAAACGTCGAATTATACGAAGTTATTCCCCTACTACTCGGTTTATAATCTAGAGTTATAGGCGCCTATTATTATTTACGCGGGGTTAAATAAATCGGTAAATAAAAATTTATTTAAACGTTTATAGTATATATCTAAACTTCGAGTTTAGCGATATTAAAAATTAAATAAGAAATTCGTCGATTTATTTTAATATTTCCTTACGTCTTTAATAATACCGGATAAAATCTTAAAAGATTTAGCGACGTAGGTAGAGAGTATTTATAATAAACGAATTATATATTAATAAATTAATAACGCGTGGTCTAGCCTCTACCTATATTATATTAAAATATTAAATATCCTAAAGTAAGGACGATAAAAAGAGTTAAATCGGGGTAAAGTATTCGACGCGTAAATAATATATAACGATATTAAAAGAAAGCGGCGGCTAGATCCGTTATTTAATAAAGAGTAAACTAAATTTAAGGAACGGAGGGATAACTAGTTAATTAAAGTAAAGTATAAATTAATAGTTAAGAAAGCGCGTATTAAAGGTAAAACCGTAATTAATAAAATAAAAGTTAAACGATTAAATATATTTACTACGAAGAGTAAATCTCGTATTAAAATTAATACGGCGGAGAGTTAATTTAATAAGCCTCGGAATACGGAGCCGAAGAAGACCTAATATAAGGATAATAAATATTATATTATTAAAGAGTAGTATAATAGTAAAAGTTACGCCTCGTAATTTAACCTTTATAGTAAAGCGGGTAAATTAAAGGGGGAATTAATAATATTATAATAGTTATACTAGTTATTATAGGAGGTATCGGTGAATTAATTAATAAAATTAACCCCCTTTCGATCCCGTTAATATAAATAACGCCCTACGCGATTTTAAGACTAGTTAATAAACCCGCGCCGCGCGGATTTATTACTAGGTTAATTAATAAATATCGTACTCGAAGGCTTTAGGGTAGAAGTTAGGATTATAAAACTCCTTAATATAAAGTTATATTTAATCTTTAGCCTAGCCGTTAAAGTATCCTCGTACTCGTCGTCCACTAATAATATATACTCTTAAATATACCGCTCGTTATACTTTAATACGTTCTTATTTAATCGTTTAAATCCGGTATTAAAAAGGTTAATAATTAAGTTTAAAGAGAATTTATTTTACTCGGTATAACGAATAAACGACCTATACGCGAGGTTAAGGGCTATACTCTAGATATCCTCGGCCGCGTTTTTAACCGGATATATAACCGAGGAGGGTTTTCCGAATATAAACTTTATTATCCTCTTTAACTTTAGAAAATATAGGTTATTAAAGGCCTAATTCTTAAATAATACGTTACTATATTTAGAATAATAGGACCGGTTATATTAAAATACTTTAAGATTATTATTAAATAGTTTAAGAAGGTAGTCGAGCTCGAAATTTATATCCATTATTCCCCGTAAGTTTATAAAACTATTCGTTAATATATACTTTTATAATTTTATTATTATTACCGGTGAATCTACTATATAAAGTATATAAAATAGGGCCTATATATATTTTAGGGTACCGGTAACGTCGGCCTAAAAAAGAATCGTAACGTAGTGTAAAGCGTAGCGGAGTAGGTTAATATTAATATATTTAATAATATATCGCAGGGTTAAATAGATTTCGACGTATATATAGAAATATTAATAATTTTAGAATTATTAATCGTAAGTAAATAAAGGTTAGGCGTATATAGCTTTAGAAATCTTTTTTAATATACGAGGCTAGGTATTAAAGATATTTTATACCGCGAGCTAGGATACGATATCCTTTATATATTAAGAGTCTATAAATTACTACCTTAGAATTTTAATCTAGGTTCTTATTATACGTATTTAATAATTATAAATAATTAGGTCCTTTAACGCCTGAAAGTCTATTAAATAAATAACCCTAAAGCGATTTTAACGATCGGCCGTGTATTATAAAATAAATAGATCTATAGAGTTACTAGGGCCCTAATAAATCTTATAGAGTAATTATAATATATTAAAGCGAAGGTACTAAAGACCTAAGCCCGGTAGTAATTAATTAAAAGTATTAAATAGGAGCTCGGAAATATCGCTACGTAAAACCTTAATAAATTATATACGTAACTATATTTTAAGGTTACCGTATATTAATCGAATATTAATATTAAAAATAGGGCTCTTATCGTCTAATTTAAGCTAACGTTTAAATATATCCTCTAATATATAGATATAATTAACCGTCGTACTCTTATCTTTAAATACTAGTATTATCGGGAAGTATCTCGTCGTTACCGGGTCTAATTTCTTTAGGACCGGTATTACTTTTATTTATAAAAACTTTATATTACCTAAATAAAGTACGTATACCGCCGAGATTATTAATTCGATATAATATAGCCGAATCTAGAACTCGGTTTCGTTAATATATATTAATTAATATTAAGGTATAAGAGGAAGAGTAATAAAATTAAAAATAAAGGACGTACCTCTATATTTATATTAATAGGTATTAACTAGCGAGCGATTATCTCGGTTAATAATAACGTGGTTATCGGGCGCTATATATCCTACCGAAGGGCCCCTTTATCGAAGAGACGCCCTTTTAAAATTAACGTAATAATAATTAATCGGAATTCTCGGTAGTTATTTATTCTTTCTCTACGCCTTCTTTCTATATATTTAAAATTATCGTAGATTAAAATAATACTCGCGGCCTACCCTACTAGTTAAATTCTTATTTCGGTATTCTTTCTTAAGGTTATTATACGTCGTTATAATATTAAATATAAAATAATTAAACTAAACTAGTATAGAGTATTAAGAACTCGTCGTCGTACCCCCCTTTAATATAAATAAAGCCCTAAAATCGTCTAAAAATTAATTAACCTATAAGATCGTATTAAATAATAAAGTATTAATAATATAAGAACGGCGGGCTATTAGGTAGTAGGATTTATTAATAATAATAATAAACTATTTAATCTATTTTTATAGTAAACTCGGTAGAAAATATTAAGCTACTACGGGGCCAGCCGTAATATAACCGGAATAATATTTTTAAATAGTTATAAAGTACCGCCTTTAAGCCCTTCTATAAATAGATGAAAAGTATTAAATACTTCGTACTCCCTTAGGATCTTAATTTCTTATTAAAATATATTAATAATTAATTAACCTTACCTCTTAACTAGTAAGTCGCGCCGTTTAAATATTAATTACTTTTCGAATCGGGAATCGCTAGGTAACTCGCTATAAGCGAAATCGAAAAATTACTTTTATATTAAACGGAAAGTATAAACTTTACGTAATTTATAAAGCGCTTTTAAAAATCTCTTTATATCCTATTATATATCGGTTATTACTATTAATATACTAGTAATCTTTTCGCTCTTTATTTACCGTCGATAACGTTTTTTATTACCCGCTTCCGTTTTTTTCGATAAATTATTACTACCGGTAGGGGTAGTGGTAGGGGCGGAGGAAGAATTTAAAAGGGAGGAGGTAAAGATTAACCTATTTAAAGCTATACGAGGGCGGAGGTCTAGGGTAAAGATACGGCGCGCTTATTTAAACGGGCGGCTTACGGTTTTTATATATAACGGAGATAAACGGGGAGGCGATATTAAAGGGCTAGATAATAAACTAATAAATAATAACGTAGTTTTTATTTTAATATAATTTATAACGCGGCTTATTAATATTAAGGATTAATATTAATAATTAATATAGGATTATTATAATTAAAATTAGAATAACGGAGCTAGGCGAAACCGCGCCGCGCGGTTTTACTCTATAGTTAATAATATCTTACGTTATTTATATAATTTAATACTAGCGCCTTTTAATCTTATTATTCGCCTACCGAAAAAAACTACTCTCGTTATAAAAATTTTTCTCCGTTTATTTTACCTTACCCTAGGTTATTTTAAATAATTTTAATATTTTTAAATAATATCTTTAAATAACTTTTTATACGCGCCCTCGGTTAATTTTTAATAATAAATTAATATAACTTTAGACGACTAGGTCCTCCTAAGTTACTTTATATATTAATATTTAATTAACGGGTAATATTAGAACGAGCTAGGTACCGGCCGGAAATTAATAAAGAATTAAATTAAATTTATTCGGTAACCCCGATAATATAAGATTTACCGCCGTCTATTTTAAATAAATAAAGGCGAGGTCTAATTATTTATCGGACTCCTTATTATCTAAGGTCTCGTTATTTTCCTTTATCTTTATAAATTATAGGAGGATAATTCTTTAAAAAGTAACGTTTAAATAGCCTAATATTAAACTATATAATATTTTAGGCCGAGTAATCTTTATATCTTTACGCGTATATAGTACCGGAACGAATTAATTATAATTAATTATATCTACTAGCTCCTAAATCTTATTTATTTTATATATATAATTATTTATTACTTTTCCCTACCCCTTTACCCTCTCCTATTATTCGGCTATATTTTTATAAAAACCTAAAATAATCTCCGTATAATTATTAATAGTCTTATCGTTAAGAGATATTAATCCTTATATAATATTAACTTTATATTTATAGGCGAGATACTTAAATACGTTTATATCGATATATTAGAAAAAGGTCGAGTCTTTAGGCCGAGTATATTTAATATAGTAAAAATATGAAACTAGTCGGTGATTACGATTAGGTCGTAGGTATATATATAGAACCTAATATATCGGATCTTACCGGATAATTTACTATATTAATAAATAAAATATTATTTATAACTACCCTTTATTAGGTTATCCGTTCCGCTTTATTTAATAATAAAGATATATATCGAACTCCTCCGTTATAATATCTCTAACTTTAACCTTAGAGTTACCCTTTAAATTTACCCCCGTTTATAATTAATTAAATATATTTTTAATAATAACGTTACCCGTTTCTTTTTAGGTATTTTATACTTCTAGCCCTTTTATTTTACGAATAATAAACCGCGATATCTAATTAGTTAGGAATACTTTAATACTCGCTCTAATTATTCGGTATTTATAGACTCTATATTTATTATTATTTATTTATAGTCGGGCTATTATTCGCTATTAATTTTTAATAACTATATTAATCTTAAAAATATTTATATTATTTCGATAACGCTAGTATTTAATTAATTATAAGCGGATACTCTCTTCGTTTAATAACTTAATCTATAGGCCGAAATATCTAGTTATAGCGTATAAATATATATAATAAATATATCGTAAATCGGACCTAGCTTCTATAAATACCCGGAGGGTACCGATTTAACTAGCCTCGCTATCTATATTAATAGTCTTTAGATTTTTCTTTACTACCCGTTTAAGGGAATTAGCCGATAAGCCCGTATAATTATAACCGAAATACTTAACCCGATTATTTATTCCTTGATCCTTATCGCCGTTATCGTCGTCGTTATTATTATTATCGCTATTATCGTCGTTATTATTATCGTCTTTATTAAAGTTACTACTCGAAGGTACTATATCTTTATTCTCCGAGGTACTACTTAAATCGCTATTATTAATTTTATAATCTACCGATTCGGGTTTAGTCTCCTTATTATTAATAATTCGACGGTTATATCTCCTACGTTTTCCTCGTAATAAAGGTCCCTCGTTATTATCTATCTTTAGCTTTATTAGATACTTTCGATTAATTTTTAATTTTATTAATTATTTATCCGTTAAGCCCGATTTAATTAAAAGGTACGAGCGTTAATTTTACTTAAGTTACTTAACGTCTACTAGTCTTTCGGGATACTTTTACGCGTAGATCCTCGTCTATAATTATTCCGTTTTAAATAATTAACCGTTAACTAAGTAATTATAAAATAAGTATCGTTATAGATAAATTTCTTAGCGATTTAATTTACGTAGCCGAGGTGATTTTCCTTTATAGTATCGAATTATTAATTTTATACTACGGTCCCCTATATATTTCGTATACCTTTAACGTATTTCTCTTTTCGTCTACGATTAGTTATCGCCCGTTTTCGGATATCTTATAGAATCGTCGAGTCTAGCGCTTTATACGCCTCTTATTTACTCCCGAATCTTACTATCTAAAATCTATCGTTTATTAATATACCCTATACCTCCGTAATAATCTCGTTAACGATCTCTATACTATTAACGAACTTTTTTAATATATCTTAAATTAAATCGATTTATACCCTTAGTTCTCCGGCCTAATATATTATTTCGTTAATCTTTTAACGTATATCTACTAGTGATCTATTAGAGGCTCTAAATATAAGCGCGAGAATCGAGACTTTAACGATTACTAAAGAAGGAGAATCTTTATGAGACGTTAACGAGGATAATATTATAAATAGTTAAATAATAAGTCGATAAAAAATAAAGAGAGGTAAGGAGCTTTAACGAATAAAAGTAATAAAGGTTTAAATAAAATTAATAAATAAAGTAAATTATTATATCACCGACGATAATAATAATAGGGTTAATATAGTAAATATTAATAATAATATTAATAATAATAATCGTAAATAAACCTTACGTATTGAATCTTAATATACGAAGTTATTACTCTAGAAGATTATTTTGAAATTTGAATATTTTTAGCTAGGAGGTGAAGTTTAAATAAATATTTAATACTAGTTAATATACGAAGTTAATACTCTAGAAGATTATTTTAAAATTTGAATAGTTTTGGCTAGGAGGTGAAGCTTAAATAAGTATTCAATACTAGTTAATATACGAAGTCATTACTCTAAAAGATTATTTTAAAATTTGAATATTTTTGGCTACATCGGTAAGTCCGGAAAAACAATTCTGTAAAATCGCTACTTAATCGGTGTAAAATGCGCATTTTGTAGCCTTAGTAGATCTTAGCGCCAAGATTTTTAAATTAGAGTTAAGGTCTGCGCGGGAGCGCTAAACTTAATCCTAGAAATAGCTTTATAACCCTATAGGGCAACGCTAGTAAGAATCTAATTAAAAATTCGGAATCTAGGCTAAAAATAGATTTAGTAAGATATTTATATTCCTATATAGGGGCCCTGGTCTAGATACTATAAAAAGTTAAAGTTCAAAAAAAAAAAAAAAAAAAAGTTACAAAATCGGTATAATATCGCTACTTAATCGGTATATAATGTACTTAGAATACGGGACATGAGTAGATACGCATTTCTAGTATTTTATATAATTTCGGTATAAAATACGCAAAAATCGGGGTTTCCGGACTTACCGATATAGGAGGTGAAACTCAAATAAGTATTTAATACTAGATAATAATATTCTAATCTAATCTCTTTATTTAATACTAGTAACGGCTGAATCTTAGACGTTTTTAATTTAAATAAAAACTTAAAATTTACTTTCGAATAATAAAAATTCACTTTTAAGTAATATAATTATTAATAATAATATTTAGGCGCCTCTAGCCCCGCCTAAAAATCTTTAAACTTTAAAATTATTTCTTAAACTAGCTCCTATTTTAATTTTTATTTCTTTTTTCTCCTTTTTAAACTAACTTTCTTAATCTCTTTATTTAATCTTTATACTTTAATATTAATTATAGTAAAGAGTAATAGTATTTATAATTTAGTATTAATTACGGAGATTAACGATCTCTTAAATAATATAATTTACTCTAACGATAGTAATAACGAAGGGGATCTATTAGGTAAACCGTCCTCTAATAATATAAATATAAAGATAACCTTAAGCGAGATATTTAAAGACGGAATCTTAATAAATCCTACTCGTTAACCTCTACTATTTATTATATTAATATTATAACTAGAATTACTTTACGGAGGATTATAGACTAGTTTTCGAAGATAATAATATTAAATTAAAATATAAAGGGCCTACCTCGAAGCTAGGTATAAAACGTAAATTAAATAAAAGTAACGCGTTAGTCCCGAAAACTAAACCGGTAGTATTTAAAACTTAAATAATTAAGAAGGAATAATCGATTCGTAGTAGAAAGGAGAAAGAAAAGGTAGATAAAAACGATAACGACGGTATATTAATCGATAACGACGCTATATTAATCGATAACGATATTAACTATAATTATAAGAATATAGAGGATTAACTTAATAACGAGGAGACGCTTATTAAATATAAATAAAAAATATTTATTAAATCTAGAAAGGATAAGGTTATAGGGTTTATTAAAGGAATACCTATAAAATAGAGGAAGAAGAGAATAAACTTTAGAATTAAAAGAGATAAGGACTTTAGTAGATTTATAAAGAAGAAGCGCGATATTAAAACTACTAAACCTCTAACCTAAGGAATAACGATATATAATATTATTTATTACGACCTTTATAACCTAGCTAAAAAGAATATTAATAAACCCGCCGAGCGCCGATATATAACCTTCGTAACCTATAATTACTTTACTTTATTTATAAATCTAGGAATTTTAAAAGTCGACTAGATCCCTAAATCTAATATCCGTTTAAATAATTAAATTATTTTATTTATAATTAACTAGTACCCGGCTAGAATCCTTATAAATTAATTAAGCGAATTCGATCTAGCCGGAATAATACGTGGTTTAAAATACCCTCTCGGTTATACCGCTAAATAATAAAAAGCGGTAAGGGATATAAATATCGACGGGAATATATTAATAACGGGGGAGGAGGGATAATACTATATATAAACGAAGGGCCTATATATATTAGGTAGATAAAAGGTATTTAATATTAATTTATATTTTAAATATCCGGCTAGGGAGAAGATCCGCTATTAAAAATTAATATAAAAACGATTTTATAAGGCGATCGTTTAGTTTATACCTAAATACTTTAACGACCCGACTTTCCTAACTCTATTATTATATATTAAATTATTATTATTTATAAAGGGGGCCGGCGCCTAGGAACTCTCCTCTTTAATCGCGAATAATATTATATAAACCGAGATTAATAAGGTAATAATAATAATCTAGTAGAGTATTTTTAAATATAATTATAATAATCTTTAATAATAGTTAGAAAGCTAGTAAATCCGCGCGGCGTAGTTTTATCGCGTCGTTTATAATAGTCCTCTAGATAGTGATACTAAACCTACGAATAATTATAATAAAACTGAAATTTCGAATTTATTATTAGAGTTTAAAACTATAAATATATTAACTCTATCTTTTATAATTACGAGTATATTAGTACTAACGTCCTAGACTTTTAAATAGTAATAATAATTAAAGCTTATATATAATAACGATAAGATTACGATTATAATAATAGTAAATCTAAAACCTTAATATTAAATAATTAAAGTTTTAATTTTAGATAATTAAACTCTTAAATTTAAATAACCTTAAGCTCGACCCTAAGGTATATTTACTACTAATTATCCTTAAGGGTTTAATATTAGAAGGCTAACCCCCCGTTTAAAACTTTTAAACTTTTAAAATTATTTCCTAGACTAGAGTTTAGTTCTAATAAAATTTTAAATAATCCCTTTTAATTATTAATCCCCTTTTAATTATTAATTTATAATATTAGAATTATTATTTAAATCGTTAATACCCTCTCTTCCTAATACCTACTATAATATAATATATATATTAATTAATTCACTTTATAGTTAAAACCTATCGGACTACTATTATATTATAATAATATTCGAAATATTTCTAAAAGAGACCCGTAACTAGATCTACGGGTATTATTTTATTTACGCCGAAGAAATTATCCTTTATTTAATAAAGGACGAGAGGTTAATATTTAAAAAAGACTTTTATAAACTAGTAAAGTATAATATAAATAAAAATTACGATATCCCGATCGGAGACCCCGAAACGCTCGGGGGGGTTATTTACGCAGCGGATTAACTATATATTACTCTACTCGGCGTTAATAAAGTTATTTATAAAAATATAACGAGTATTCTTTTTAGGTATAACGTCTAGCGCTTAAGTTATCCCGATTACTCGATTAATAACGAGTATAATAAAGATCCCGGATCTATAAATATATAGTTCTACTTTATTTAATACCCGTTATATTAAAATCTATTTAACGATAAATAATAATCTTAATCGTCTTCTTATTATAATGGATACTCGAGCGGAGTAGCGAAATATAGGATTTAATATAAGAGATAAAGTTTACGGAGCCTTAATAACGAATTTAATAGACTTTTTTAAATAAAAAAACGAGTATTTAATACGAATAACTTAGTTACGATCTCTAACTTTTAACGTAAAGAATTTATTTTATCTAAATAGTTACTATCGTAGGGAGGCTTTATATAATTTATATTATTATATAATTTAAAAGGGCCTTTAATATAGAAAGGAGCTCGAGCCGGCGAAACTTTATAACTATATTAAAATTAATAATATAATCTTTAATAATAAAGATATATTAGATATTAAGGTAAAATCTAAAACGGATATAAAAATAGTCGGCCTCGATATAAATTAGGATAAACCGACGGAAGGGGAAAAAGGAGAAGACGGGGTAACGAATAATAACGGGGATAATAAAAACGCGATCTTTATAAAGTTTTAGGGTTTAAATATATTATATTTTATCGGGGGGGTTAAGTAAAGAATAATCTTTAATCTTTAATAATAAATATATACTCTTTAATATTTAATAAATAACGATAATTAATTAATTAATAAATACTTTTAGTAGGATTTTTATTACGCCGGTATTATAATTTTATAAATAATAATAAGAAAATCTATAAATAATCGTTTATAACTTAAGTTCTATTAATATTAAAGTAATTATTAATTATAATATTTCTATACGCGGCTATATTAATACGTAATGAATTTAGATTTTATCGTTAAGATTACGGTATTAATCTAAAAGTAGAATAATACGGGTATTTTAATAATCGACAGTTAAAATAAGGCGAACTAGACGTAATATTCGGATTTTACGTTTAGACGTGCTACCTGGAGGTTCCGTAGTAAATAAAAGGCGCTAACCCGAAGGGGCTTAGCGAGCGGAAGCTAACCCGAAGGGGCTTAACGGAGCTTGGCACATCTGAGGGACTGAGGCAAGTCTGTGCAAAATTCGAATCCCTCCGTCTGAATGTCTAAAAGCATCGAACTTGCGAACGACTTGCCAATCACAAAGGATGGCTTACGGTCTACTGAAGCCATTGCGTTGGATGAAATACCAGCAACGCCGCTGAGTCAACCGTCCGATGGCGGCTACGGATGGGTTTGTCCCCAATGCCTTCACCTAAGTTGTAGCTGCTGTAGGGGTTTCTACTAGCTCCAAGCATGCCTTGCAACAGCCATTGATAGTTGTTACACCCAGTCGTACGGCGTCTACCTCGCCTACTACCTCGGCTACTACCTCGCCAACAACATCGACCCTTCCGCCAGCAGCATCGACTTCGCATTCATCGGTGGTCTCAATTTCTCCATGGCAATGATCGTAGCACCCTTCGTCACGATCTTTGCCCGCAAAGCTGGGCCCCAAATACCAATGACCACTTGCGCCACATTACTGGCAACTGGCTTCATCTCCGCTTCTTTTACGCATTAAATTTAGCAGCTTTACCTCTTGCAGGGTGTTCTTGTCGGCTTTGGTGTTGACCTTGTTTCGGTCCCAAGCATGGCTATCTTGACGCAGTGGTTCGACAAGAAGAGGAGCCGGGCTAGTGGTGTTAGCTCTGCGGCTTCGAGCATTGGGAATTGATCTTTTCGTTCGCCACACAGGCTGTGATCGATACTATTTCTCTGGCTTGGTCCCTTCGCATCACGTGTATTCTCTGTGGTGTGGCGAATCTCATTTCAGCTCTGCTGATTCGCAATCGAAATACTGCCATTAAGCCGCCTCAACATGGGCTCGATACCAAGCTTATTCGCCGGTATGAAGTCCTGCTCCAATTGGCCAGGGGCTTTACAAGCATGCTTGGGTATATGATAATCTTTTCCTCGCTTTCAGATTTTGCGATATCGATAGGGCTCTCTGCGAGCCAGACTTTAGCAATTACTGCATTACTAAAATTGTGTACAGCGACCAAGCGCCGAATGGTAAATAAGCCACCACATTGCCACCTCCGACAGCGTCAATCCAAGAGGCTGGATCGCTCCTTGCAGCTTCTTGACAGCCTCGTGCATGGTAGGTTTGTCATACCAATTGCTGTGCGCAGCAGCCATCTTGTTACCCGCTTCGAAGCGCGTGCCCTTGGTGTCACCCGTTGTTGCCTTACCGGTCAGGAAGCCGCCGGCGAGAGGACTGAGGGCAGAGTATGGGTTAGTGATGCACATTTTGTACGAGTGCTTGGGGTTTTACCTATATGCGTTAAAGACCATACGATATTTGCGCAGTATTGGCATAAGGCCTGCTTCTGGTCGGCGGCAGAGGAGGTTGTATTGTCCTTGATAGACTAAAGGCTTCACATAGCCCTTTTCCGAGGCTACGTCCTGCCACTCTTCGACCTGGGCGACAGAATAATTGCACAGTCCAAGCTAGTTGCGCAACGTACACGCCAATACCCACCTTCTAGTCGGCTAACGTGGCCCTTACCTCCTTAAGATGATTCTTTTGGTAAGCCTCTTTAAATGCTTTCGCACTCTCTTGAACCGGGTAGGTGGACGTCTATTTGGATATTTTCTTGAGTGTAAAACGTCGGTTTTCAATAGAATCTGGGGGCTGAAGTATTGAGGTATAAGATAATGTGAAATGCTGCGTTGGCCTTTGTGGCTGATTGAGCTGACAGTTCATGATCGACATCCGGATAGCTTCAGGGCCGGAACCGATCGCGCAAGTTGCCACGTTCTGTTCAGGTAAGGTAGCCCTAACTGCTTCACATCTTACCCTGCATTGGTAGTGCTCGCGAGTTAAGGTGGCATTAGAAAGCATGGACAACGAGACGAGAAATGGGAAGGAAGCGTGAAAAGCAAAGGGGCATATGCCAAGGGTTGTTCGAGCTGGTTCTGCAACTTGAAATGGCTCGGATGTGCGACTCGGGTTGATGATGAGACGATGCTTATGTAACTCTCGACTCCGTCCTGGGGTATTAAAACGATTAATTAATATAAGCCTTGCATCTCGAGGGATGTTGTAATACAGGATATCAACAATGCAGTCCTCCAGCCCCACGTGGTATCATCTACCACAACGACCCGCCAAACCGAATAATTGACTCAAATTGATCTGCTTACTCGACCTTGACACCATCTTTTATAGGCTGTTGAGCAATTTCCCCACTACCTCTCCCAGCTGAAGGATCATGACCCATGATGATTCCATCACCCGACCCCTCACTAGAAGAATCATGATGGCTCTTATAGTCTTTCGACGCCCTAAGCTCTCGGACAGCCTTTTCCTCATCCGTAAGCTTGCCAGGGTGCTCAAATCCAGCCACACGCCTGTAATTCCTGTTGTAGTATTCGAACGTATATGGTTCTTCACCGTGGATAGCGTAGTCACCAATCTCGCACATTTCGTCGGTCATGCGGAGGGGTACGCGGCAGACATATTTGATGAACATCATGATGAGGGAGGTGACAACAATGTTCCAGCCGATAATGAAAAGGGCGCCGACGATTTGGAGACCGATTTGGCGGCCGTTGCCGGCGACAGCTCCACCAGGGTTGGTGATGCCGAAGGCGGCGCAGCCTTTCTTTGTTGCCCAGAGACCTGTGATGTACATATCAGTCGCTGGATCACAAGTCTTCGGACGTTGAAGAATGTGCGACGTGCGGAAGACTTGGCGTTAGGAAAGTTGCTTACCTGTACCGACACCTCCAACAATAGCGCCGACAAAATGCGTGTGGAAGACTTCTAGCGTGTCGTCTACCTGGCGCATTATCTTCGTGCGTCCAACGATATTCATCGAGATCCAGGGCACGGTGCCTGAGCCCACACCAAGCAGGATTGCACCCCATCCGGCAACAACACCAGCCGCCGGGGTAATGGCGACCAGACCCGTGATCATACCCTGCACAGCGCCAATGACTGATGGCCTCTTGAAGAAGATCAAATCCATGATGGTCCATGTCAAGAGAGAAACGGCAGTACAAATGTTGGTGTTGAGAACGGCGACACCAGCATCTGGCGAGGCAGCATATGGATCTCCTCCGTTGAAGCCGTTCCAGCCTGTCCATAGGATGCCTGCGCCGACTAACATGAGGGTGATGTTACTAGGCTTGGCGTCCACTCGATCGGCGGCTATTCGGGGACCTATCCACCATGCGCCGACGAAGCCTGCTGTTCCAGAAGACAGGTGAATGACGTATCCTCCAGAATAATCGATGACTCCATATTTGAAGAGGAAACCTCCACCCCAAATGCTGAAAGCGCCAATGGTGTAGGAGAATGTCATCCACAGCGGAACGAAAATCATCCACGCAATGAAATTCATTCGGCAGAGGAAAGATCCAGCAACCAGGATGAGAGTTATTGCCGAGAAGACAAACTGGAAATATACCATCGAAGCTTGTGGGAATTGTTGCGTCAGAGCCGCAGTTGGTAAATTGGAGTCTTCGAGTTCAAAGCCAAGATCGACAGATATGGCAGGGTAGCCCACGAGCGGTAACATTTGCGTTCCGAATGACATTTGATAGCCCCAAATGACCCAGCAGACCAAGACAGCGGCGAACGCATAGAATGCCATAAAGGCAGAGTTGATCGCCCATTTATGCTTGACCCATCCAGCGTAGAGAACGACAAGACCTGGGATAGATTGAAGAGCGACCAACGTCCCAGCGGTCATTTGCCAGGCATTGTGGCCAGGATTGAGCCATGGCGGTGCGATTGGGTTGACGGATGCTGAGGCGCTGGCGACTGCTGCTGTTGCTTCGGCGGTTTTCTGAGCTGCGCCAGAGACGACGGAAGCGGCGGTAGACGTCATCTCGGCGAGGAGCTGTAGCGAACGCAGAAGACGACGTTTGCTTACCTAGGAGCACCCGCTTTCACGGTAGTCGTTGAGAAGTTGCTGAGAGGTTTCGCGCCTGGGCGAGGCAAGGCAAGCTATATAGCTGCATCTTGTTCAATGCCTCGGAGAGTCAAGAGTCTAGCGAATGGGCTAAAATAGAGTCAAAGCCTCGACAAGATCGATCTCCGCGATAGAGGCACTCTCGTTTAGATTAGCCCTGCTGTGTAGCCAATGTTAAGCCTCAGATGGGCGTCGGATTTCCATGAAGACACATCGAACCCGAGTGGAGACATTTCACTAGGCTGAGATAAGGGACTTATGGGTGGTGGCTTACCATTATTTGACTGTACCTTACAGATAAGCTGTGAAATAGGCTCTCAGATAGGTAGGCTGAAGCCGGTCTTGGGAAGCTTAGCAGCAAGCACGGCCCAGCTTGAGCTTCAAGGATTGGGACCGCAGCAGTCATCCGGGGAAATACGTCACACATGGCATTTCCAGCGCCAAGGACGCGGGATGTGCGAGCCTCAGCCATGGCATTGTCCAAGGTGCTATATCGGAGGCATTTGCTCGCGTGCAAAGCATTGCAAGCCAACGAAGAAATATGTCTTATCTTCAGTCGTATTCTATGGCATCATGAAATACCCGTGGTGGCGAGGCGTGCTCGGCCGGTGAAATATTATCAACGGTAGAAGTGCATAGGAAAAAGCAGTCTGGCCAATCAGCGATCGCTGATAAGCGTTAGACGCCAGCTCTCTCCAATGACGAATCGATTGCGTACCGTAGTCGGCCAGACGCAGGTCTAGGGTCAGGCTGGCCGCTGGCCCGCTGCTGCATGCTGGCGATGTCATGGGCCCCTGCAGAGATCCGTGGGTAAAGATCTGGAGCAAGCGGAAAGCGTAAGCAAGAAATGGGGAAGATGGTGTGAAGAATTGCAAGATGAGATATAAGAGGTCGGATAAAGAAAGATAAGGGAGTCTAATATACCAATTTTGGATTAGTCGCTCAGGCTAATGTTGCGTCCAACCCCAACTCTCTGACACCTGCAGCTATCATTGAGGGCTGGAGCCCGGAAGCAGCCCGGGCCCCTAAAGTACACCCTAGAAAGTCGACTTCCAGGCAGCAGTCTGGAAAGTTCCGGGGGCTTTCTCAGTCGCCTAACCAGCCCGCGCTAGGGGAATCTCCAGGCGATTTTTAAGGGCATCAGCCCTACAGGATGAGCAATTAGGGGGTGAACCGTTCCAGAGGCACTCAGATACGCCGACGACCGAAGGAATTGAAAGACCAGGACGTTTCGCCTAAAAGAAGGCTGAGGATTCTGGAAGCCATCAAGCCGCTTGGGCCAAGTACTGGAGTATGGACTAGCAAATGAGGCGATGGGGATCTCGTGTCTTCATTGTTGGCGCAGGCGCATTCCGTCTCTTGGCCCGCCGGCTCCTTTTTTAAGGCCATTCGACACGCATGATGATCTCCATTGCCTGACGGGCTGGAGAAGAGAGCACGCCGTCCTTCAATCTCTGCCAGAGCTGAGGTGAAGCATGGGCTACTCATTTCTTGGGTCTTGCAAGTGCTTTTGAAAATAATCAGATTGTCTCGTCGCTGTCATGGTCATCGGTCGAGTCAACTTCCAAACCTAGGAGCTACGGTTTCTTACTGCTAGTAACTCGTTCGACGCTGCTGATGGATTCCCATCCTTCCAGCACAATTAGGCAATTACTTATGCTGCTTTGGTCTGCTGGATGGCCGAAGAGACGCCTAGCGAGCAACAAAAACGCGGCCGAGTATGTTGGGTTTCATCTGTTCCATGGCATGATCTTGTAGCCGCAGACTGGCCTCCTCGAAGCCTTCCCAAAAAGAACAGTTCTCACCGTTTTCCCACGACGTTTTGTGCCCGTACGAGTTCAAGCATACTCTAATCGGTCAACGAGGAGGCTCTCGCCCGCGGTCTCTGCAAAAACATCTTCCAACATCCCGGTCGGGGCCGGAGATATTGAATACTCATACACATATGTATGTATATCGTGTGTGCAGGTAGATCGTGGTGAAAGTCATCATAACCATCAGGTCTTCCCACTACTCCCTAACATGTCGATACACGCCTCAACAGCCTCCTGCATAACATCTGTGCCTTTCTCCATCAGCTCCGTCAATCCTAGCTTCCCATGGTTTTCGTTCTGCAGATCCATGTACCGCTTGTTCATGAATTTATTTATGTTGACCTTCGTGATACCTCTCTCAATGCACTTGTCGTAATGTCCATCGTCAAATCCATCGGTGCCATGGAGTACCAATCGCACGTCTTTGCCCACGGTTTCGTTGACGGCGTGAAGCAAGTCGTATTCCAGCCGTATACCACGAGACCCGTAGTTCCCATGCACATTTCCAAACGCAGGAGCTAACCAATCTATACCTGTAGACGCAAACTCGCGCGCTTCATCCGGCATAGTCATAATGGCCTCCAGATCAGCCGTATCCATCACGCCATCTTCCCCACCAGTAATCCTCCCCGGTTCCGCTTCTGTCGCTATTCCCCGTTCATGACAGTATGCAGTCAACTCTTTCGTCAGCCGCAGATTCTCGGCTTTCTCGTGGTGCGACATGTCGACCATTATACTATCGAAGCAGCCTGTTTCTGCTGCCGCTTTTATGGCTTCTTCCGATTGGGCATGGTCTAGGTGGACTGTTATTGGGACAGAGGCGGAGCGGGCAGCTGTTGCCGCGGCAGTTGCGAGGACGGAGGAGGAGTATTGTTGAGCCCAAGGAAAGAGGAGGATCATGGCTGGCGATTTCTTGGCTTCGGCAGCGCGGACGGTTGCGAGAATGCCTTCAAGATTGTACTACTCATTTTTTAGCCTGAGCTTCCCAGGGAGCCGCTCTAGAATAAACCTACGCAGCAGATGCCTGGTATACCGTATTTGCCGTTTGCAGCTTTCTCGAGGATGACATTGGCTTTGTTTTCTTTAAGGTCGAGCTTAGCTCTCTTGGATAGGCGTTGGTCGGTCATAGTGGTCGTCTTATAAGCTTTGGTCACATGTGATTACTAGTTGCAGTGCTACCGAGCGATTCCGTCTGTACAGGAAGTTCAATGGCTCCACAACGACGATGTCAAGATGGTGGGACCCAAGCAATGACGGTGCCAAGACCTGGGGAAGAAGCCAGCCCTATGATTCTTGGCGCAACGGCTTGGGAGGAGTATCTGCACCTTCAGGACAGAGAAGTAGCAAGACAATGTCTGTCTCTCGAAAAGTACTTTGTAGCTCGTTGGAGCCACACTAGTGACCATTCCACTGCTCTCGCAAGAAGGAGCAGCCACTCACTGCGGCTGGGTATAAAAGGCATCGTTTGATCCCTTGTATAAAAACGATTCTTATCCGTATAATGCAGCTAGAACCCCTCTTTGAACGCCCCAAATCACGAATTTTGGACTGTTCCCATAACACTTCTGCTGATGATTCCTATGAGAGCGCAATCTCTACCCTTCCTACAGCCACTTTCCCTGCAATTCCCGGCTATTGGTGAACAGGATTCCGTAATGCTGCATATCCACCTCAACAATGCCCCTGACTATCAGATTAGATCCGTCGTGTCAGGTTCGGCCCACTTGACTAGCAAGTCTCTAGGTAGGGAGTCTGTTGAGGTCGATGAGATGTCAATAGTATTCACTGGTCGAAGCACCACGTCAAGACCGCAAAAAAGATTCTCGAACGTGAAGCGACCGATTCTGGCAGAAGCGTACAGTTCTTCATGTTCAAAAAGACACTATCTACAGGACCAAAGCACCTTCGCGCGCCGCATGACGGATTCTGGGATACTCCCCAATCACTTGCCCTTTCAGTTCACTTTTCCACAAGACGGTGGTCGCGCACAGCCTGGAAACAGTCAAGTTCCGCTAGATTATAATGTAGATCTGCTTTGACCGCTCCTAACATACATGGTGAGCGAGAGTGGAGTCGACGACTGCTCTGTGGTCTACTAGCTTCGAGCAACGTTTCTTAAGCCCAATTTCATGGGCTGTTATGTGGACGGAAACTCTGTGGAGAAGAAGAACATGAGACTGCTTGCTTCTCGAACCCTAGAACAGCCAAGCTCGACTTACAGATCTATCACCAATAGACTCTCGCATCATAGTTCTGACTTCTTCACCGATGATCAACGAAGGATACAGCGACCCCCAACCCTCAAGGAGAGCTGAAGCAGTCATCGAAAGTTGACTATCCAAAGGCTGTTTTCGATCTCGAAGTTCGAGTTCCAGAAACTGCAACCATCAACCAGCCTCTACCCGTCCATATACACATTACACATGACCCCACAGACTCGTCAATCCAGGGGTATATTGATATTCGCTTGAAGAACGCGTCGGTGTGGCTCAGAACGGACACTGCTACCTGTAGTCTCGTACCGGGTGCAACCAACGAACAGACCCGATGGAACAATGCCCAATCAATCGCAGAAGCTCATTTTCGCGCTAATGCACCCACAACCGACGAACTAGACCTCAGAGAAATTATGGACTTGAAACTCTCGTCTGCTCTCGTACCCTCTTTCACGACATTCTACATCTCGCGCTCATACTCAGTGAGAATCTACGTCGCAGTTGAGTGTGGTGGCAAAATCTTCCCTATCTTCGGCGAATACGTCCTGTGTACGCGAAAGATTTCGATGAGGGCCTACTGGAGTATAGTATACCTCTAGACTCCGGTTTCGTACCGGACGAACTACCGCCACCATATGATTTTGTCGAGGATTCGCAGGGCCCAGCGAGTTCGTCACCCCACAGCCGTAGCCGGCCCCGTCAGGAACGACTTCAGACAGGCATGAGGGCGGCAGGGGTGATATCTACCTCTAATTTCATGGCTGCAGCTGCTTCAAGCACTGCTGCCAGTGGTGGTGGAGGTGGTGGCGGTGGAGGAGGTGGATGTGAAGGCGGTTGATATGGTCGTCGTTGAGACGTGTAGCCTACTCTTGTATCTGTTCAGTCAGGCTTACTTGTTTAGAGGTATTCTCGACTGCGTAAATTATGACTGTGTGGCACTTCTCTAATGTCGAGGTTTTAGATACACCCCATGAGACAACATCTCTCGACCCTACATCAACATCCTGCCCCCACAGTCACATCTCAACCCTTCAACCCTTCACCATCAAACATTCCCCCCTCATCCCCCTCTCAGTAATTACAATTTTTCCACTTCGGCTGAGTCCTCGCACACTCATCCCCCTTCCTCTTCCTCTCCGCCAGCTCCGCCTTTTTCTCCTCCTCCACCTTCTCCTTCGCCGCCTGCTTCTCCCACTTCTCCAACTGCACCTTCCACGCCGCCCTCACCTCCTCCAACTCCTTCTTCGCAGGTATACCCCTCTCCCCTCCCATCTTCACCTCCTGTTCTAACTTCTTCTCGAGCCAATCCTCCTCTGCGTATTTGCCGCGAGTTGGTTTGTCTTTTTCTTCTTCGGAGAGCTCTTCGCACTGGGGGAGATTCTCGTCGAAGCGGTAGATGAGGAATTTGTGGAGGATGTGGGCGAGGCAGCGCTTTTGGAGGGGTGGGTGGGTTAGGGCGGCGCTGTTGGTGGGGGTGAGGGGCAAGGCGTAGGTTGTGAGGGCGAGGAGGAATATGGGGACGAGCAAGATGAGGCGGAGCAGATACATTATCGGGGGCTTTTGTCGAGGATTTTCTTGGCGAGGTATATGGATGGTAGCGATTTGATGTACGTTAGTGGTCTAGCGATTCTCAAGGACGGCGTGAATTCTCTCTCTATGTGGGTAGAGTCCCACCATCAATCGAATGCCGTGGTAGAAGATATTCTCTATTAAAAATATATCTGTGGGGAAATCAGTCAATTATGCATCCACATGGTTCCGATGGCTTGCCAAGGGAAAGCTTTTTGGTAGAACAATCGCCAGCGTACAGTCGTTGCGTTGATCCAACTCTCATTTCCCCGTGGAACGACACTTATACCTGTCATGATTGCTGTAACCCGATCGGTAATTTGCACCGATGTCTCTGGCACGCGGTCATTTTTGCTCTACTGTAACACCTGCACAGATCGCGGGCTCCAGATTTTACGATGCAGCGTTCTCAGTGCTTATATTAGCTGGCTGTGTCTTCCCTGAAGGCTTCGGAATAAATGAGACCAGGTGTTCTTTACTCATGGTCCCGATATCAGGAAGTAGAGCCTTCTCCGAGACGATGGCTTCGAGATCTTCTGTGCTCACGGTGTCGCATATTGCCTGGGTATTATGCACCGAGTTGCTTGGTTGGCTGTTGCCGTCGCTCATGGTGACCGGTTTTGAGTCAGTAGCTTGATTCGAATCTTCTGCTAAGCTGTCAGTGTTGCTCATCTTCGCGATGTCTAAATCAGTCGCCAACTCAAGCTTCTCCGTCTTACCGCCGGCTTTGCTCAAGACTTAAGCGCCTACATGGCTCTCCAGCTTCGATTTGCCTGGTGTAGCGCTGTTCTGACTCATCGCAGCAACTTAAACGTTGATTTTTTTATTGTCTTGACCGAGCTATCGCGTGTTCAGTACCGATCTTAAGCAGTATATCGGTTGTCTAATACCTATCCTGAGCGATATAGATCTTTGTCCTTCGGGCCTTACACCAAATTGGAAGCTCATAATCGCAGTTCATAATCGCAGAAAAAGTGATAATGGCATTCATCAACGCTTGAAATGAGTCGCGTTGACCTCAGAATACCCAATCGCTGCTCAACTCGAATGCCTCATCCCCTTTCGCCAGGTCTGCACCCCTCCAATGCCACTTATCTTCCCTCGTCCTGAGCCTCAGGTGCTTCCGCGCTCGTGGTAATCTTACTGAGCTCCTTCAGGGCCACCCAATCCTTGCACAGCTTACTAAAAGGATAGTCTTTCTAGCATCAAGCTCGCGGCCGAGTACATATAATCTGTACTCAAAAAATACAGGCTCCCATATTAGCGAATGTCCTTCATCGAGACTTTCGTCACTTACGCCGGTTAGACAGCGGCGGCTCGAGCTTTCGCCTTGTCCTCCTCGTATTTCCGCAAGCTTCGTACGTCATGGGAAAAGACTTCGTGGTCTTTACCATGGCATACAGCAGTCAGTCCCATAGAGTAACGTGCCCATCTCTCGTGCGCATACAAAGCTGCAAGAGCAATGAGTGACCAAGAACCCTTCGTGATATATTATCATGTAGGTATGTTTATTTATAGATGACCGCCTGTTTTTAGGTAGTTGTGAGATGAATTTCAATGAAGAAGCTGGAAAAAGGGAAGACCTGACAAGACAGGTCAAGACATTTTATTAGCTATCCGCATTGGCTTTCAAATGGCCAAGTTGCTTCGCATTATTATCGCAGCCACGCACGTATTACACGTTGCGTTTAAAATACAGGCTTTCATGTCACGAATTGATCTCAATCGAAGAAAAAGCCACCAGCGTACACGTTTTCCCCCTTCCTTAGAACACCGGCGTGCCCCATGTCTCGCGAGAGGCGGCGCGCGCCGCGAGGAGGCCTTGAAGACTGCTGGCGTCCATGTTGTACTCCAGGCTGTCACGTCCACAACAGATCTCAGTATTATGCATAGCGGCCTGCTGGAACTCGCAGGCTGCCTCAAAGTCGCAAGTTGCTACAGAAACCAGGACCAGTGCACGATAGCTGTTACTCGTCAGTATTTACAACTTCCTAAAGCTCAATTATGGGGGGGAACCGGCTTACTTTATGCCCAATGCAGGATTGACGAGTCCTTCGCGCATTAAAAGCTCCATCACCTCCAGCTCGCAGTCCAATTTCTCGTCCTCACTAATTTGTTGGATCCTATTTGAAGATGAGTCACTAGCAAAGATCATTCGGTTCACGTCACACAACCTTGTACGTCTCAACTCGCTTGCTTGGCCATATGGTGTTGACTGGTCACAAGCCGCACAATCGCAGGTAAAACCCCAGCGCGCCAATTTTGACTGACGATCGGTGGTTTTACCGCAAACATTAATGTAACAAGTCAAGATTTCCTCTCCCGCTTTGATGTCTCTGATGGCATGGACAGTGAGTTGATTGATAGTCTCATTCCAGCAATGATAGACATTAGGAGTGCATGAATGATTCATCCTGGACGCTTCTGGGATGACCGCGGATCCAAACATTGCTCCACCTTCAGTGATTTCGAACGAATTGGTTTCAAGAATTGACATGACTTCGAGCTGGTGGCGGACGCTTAGAGTCGAGACCTTGTCTGGATATTTGCTTCTGAGGTCTTTAATGATCTTTGCTATCTCAGCTTCGCGCACCGGATTTGGCGTATGCGCTAGGGTGAGGTACAAAGCCTTGTCTTGAGGAGAGAAACGTTGGTAAGCCAGCGGAACCTGATGCAGATCCGAGCTCCCGTCTTTTTCTTTTCGCAGCACATACATGGGCGATTCGCGTAGGATGCGTGTTCCCTTGGCGATATCTCGAGCAGCAAACATGCCCATGCCTTTCCCTGGAACCGGTCTGACCTGGTATAAGCCATTAACGCTGGTCATGACGGCGACAGGTGGAGCAGTAGTCTGCGCCATGTTGTTGTGCACAAGGTTCTGACCGCTCACGACGGGCGGAATTGGAGTAGTGGTGAAATGCACCAGATCGTTGTCCGCAAGGCTCTGATCGCTAAAGTCCCAATCGTAAGTACTGACACCTTGGCCTGCAGAATCTGGTGCAATGCGTGCATGGCTCGAAGTTGAAGTATTGGGTTCAAACGGAACATCTGGGAACCCCGACAAACGGTCTAGCTTGTCCATCAATGGGTCACTTGAGTCAGAAAGGAGCCCTAGGTCGCTTGTTGAGCTGTCGCTGTTGCTCGAAGCCATGACTGTTGACTCGGTAGCTGACTCCTGAACATCAGACACGCTGTCCGTGCTACTTGTTGTTGCGATTTCTGAGTTTGCTGCTGGCTCTGACTTCTCTGGCATGTTGTCTTTATGGTTCGCTAGTGGAGTATTCTCGTACTTGTCGACCTCCTTGGTAGTAGCATGTAGCTGCATGTTTGTAGTATCGGGACTTTCTTGTGGCTCAAAGTTGAGCTGCTGGTCGGTGAGGTTGTCTGCTGGAGGGTTTGCCTTAGCTTTCTTGTTCTTTGTCTTTCTCGCTCGACGCTTCTGTGTGGTTGTAAGGGTTTTCACTTGTGTAGTACTGCCTTGTGTAGCCACCTCGTTGGTAGTAGCATTTGGCTCTCGAGTAGTGCCGGTCCTCACTTCTGTGGACGCGCCCGGAGCTTGGTCCTTTTTCTTGCTGCCAGAGCCCCGGTGATTCTTGCGATTCTTTTTGCCGGATACTGGCATTGTCTGCTCCGGTGCTAGCTTGATGGTTGCTTGGTTGGAGGTTGTGGTAGCTGTGATCTTCACAGCTGCAGTGAGGGTTTCGGTGTTGGGCATGGTGAGGCTGCAGTGAGGTGAGGCTCTCTGACTGAGAATTAGCAACTCACTCATTGACCGTAGCAGACTAGGTATGTATTTTTACCAACGTAGAGAGCTGTTGGGGATAAAATGGAGATGTGTCGATGATTGAGGGGGAGGATGGTCGTTGTGGGTTGTTTGTGGCGAATAATGCCAAGCTAGCGACGAACGCGATTGAGCTAGTCTTCACAAGCCAGGAAAGAAGGGCCAATGCTTTCAGGTGCAGGAAGTCATGTACACTGAAACCAAGAGAGATAGTGCTGTGTATTGTCGAGCTTGGAAATTTGTAGGGAAGAAGACTGGTTTTATGAAGGTCGTTGACTGGTGAATAGTGGCATTCCAACTCACTCTTCTCCAGCCTTCACTCTCCTTTAGCAAACAAGCCTCCTTATCCCCACGAAGCCAATGAGCACAGGCTATGAAGCACAGGCTATGAAGTACAAGTCATGGGACACAACGTTGTTTGCTACTGATTATTCATATTGTCAGCTCTCCGTCCTCACCAGTTTGGTATCACCTGCAGTACTGTTGCATCTTACCGTTCCAGCTGATTTACTCCTCAGGTACCTCTCACGGACATCGGCAAATCCGCTCTAATGGAGACCATATACTTCTTATCTCCCCATTCTCGTCCTTGATGCTTCCACGTTGGCTAGCTTGGGTCTTGTTTGTGTCGTCAAACGATCTATACGATTACGATCGACTAGACTCTTATCATAAAAATCCTCTGTTCTTGGCTTTTGCCACAATCTCACAAGTTTAAACTGACCTCAGTGCATTCGTGCAGAAAGGAGCAGTCGGATCAGTACCACAATCCCGATTCCCGCGGGAGGGCTAAGTGTCGATCTGAAGCAGTAGCCTAAAACCAGGGTTTGGAAAATTGTGAAGACAATGATGGTCCTATTGACCCCACCAGATTCTATTGAGGGGTTGCACTGTGATTTGCTTCGTCTTTTACGTCAGCTGGGTTGTTCTAGCGGCAGGCGCTGTGAAGGGCGGAATCTAAGTCGAGGGTCCCAAGATGAGCGAGCATTGTAGATCGGTGCTAGTGATCGCATGGCTGATCTGACTAGCTGGGTGTTGTGCAATCCGGAACAGCCAATCCGCGAAATGCACGCATCGATAGAGAACTACCAGGGCGAAACGGAAACTTCCCAATGCTCTTCTACAAGCTCGGCGAGCTAAGTTTTGGTGATCAGTTCCTGTTTGGGACCCTCTGAGGCCTACTCTGCATCAGGAAGGGCTGCTTTTACTCCAGCGTGTCTTTGAACACCTTCGACTCAACGGCACTAGTGCTAAAAGACCCTCAAAGAACCATTTGGCCGCTCATCGCGTTTGACGTACTCATCGGCAAAGAAGCTGCAGGCAGTGACGGCGCCCATGCTTCGGCAGAGATTGGGAAAAGTGTCACTAATTGGTGTGTCTAGGATCCTTTGCTTGAAGAGATCCCACTAGTTGATGGAGACCATGATGGGAACGCTTATAAGCTCTTCGAGCTTCGTGATTTTCTCGAAAAGATGCAGACTCGTCCATTTGGTTCTGGAGGAGTATGCATGAGCTCTTACACCGCAAAAGCTGGCTGACCGGATGTGACTTACAATTTCGGCATCTTGAGGTAAAGATTGGCAGTATCCAGTCAAAGACACCACGAAGACCACACTGTTGATGTCTTTGACGCAGTCTGCCCATTCATTACGCTCGGGTCTTGAGCGACCAACGTCAAACACCTAGCAGCGCACCTCATCGATGTCGAAGATTCTATTGTCGATCCTCCTGGACGTGTCACACAGTCTCGGTAGGCACTCATCGGAGGCGATACTGTCAGGGGTGAAAAGTTGATCCAGATGATCCATGAAGCTGGCCAATTGAATCAGCAATCTATTAGAAACCAGGTGAGGATCAGGTGGCATACTATGGAACGTTCTCGTTGAACGCGGCCTACTCTCCATTTTCTATGATACTCTGCACAGTTGGATGCTGACACAGGGACTTCAAAGCTTGCCGAATCTCAAAGAAGACGAAACTTGGAGTCTTCCCGTCTCGATGGACAATGCCAAAGTATGGAAGTCGCTTGGATGGAAAATTGTCAGCGTTGAGGCCGCGGGTGACAGGCTTGATGCTACATATCTCTGGCTTGATAGCCTCAGAGTCAAGGTCAGTACGTGTGAATTCCATCTCTGTTTCGGCTGTCTTGAATGCATCAATGAGATCGTTTGCGATCCATTTACGCGCTTTCGAGCGGTATGTTTTCGAGAGAGCATTCCCGAGTAGGAGTTGCGGATGATTGTATGTCGTTGTTTTTCCAGACGTTAATGAGCCTACACCGAGAGGGAAGTCAATGGAAAAATCTTGTGTATAGATAATTGAATGGAGATGTACCCAACAATACTACCTTTCTAGGTAGGGTGGCCACGGGTATCCCGAAGCTAATGCTGGGTGTACGGGCAGCTTCGCGCGTGGGGCTCTCATCCCCGGATAGAAGTTTTCTAACAGCCTTCGAAGGCTTGTTACCGCCTTTAAGGCGATTGCTAATCAACATTGGGAAGATTGATCCAATGCGCGACATAGACCCCATGCGCGATTGCGATTGCACTAAAATTCCACAGCGGCAATCTACCTCTCTGATATCCTCAAGGATACCTTTAGCGACGAGGCTTGTTCTGGAACAACGTTGACCGTTCCACAATTCTTTGGCAGATATTGGCAGATTGATGACGGAGATCTCGGATACGTCAGCAAGACTAAAACGAGATAGGCATGACCATCCTACTGTACCTATGGCAGATGATCTAGGTGAAAATAGTGATTGCCTCTCCATGGCTCGCTTGTAGGGCCCAGAAGTCCTAAGGTCTACCTCAAAGGAAGACGCAACAACAGCTTTGGGCTCGTCGCTCGGCTCACTTCGAAGAATGTCTCGGTTTTGTTTGACAGTCAGGCAGCTCTCGCTATCCTGATTCGGATCTGCACAGCCTTCAGTTGGCGACGCATTCTCATCTGCGCCAAGAACGACTGGCGCGGTGCTCGGAAAGTACTAAATAGCTCGCAATTCTATGTTCGCCATCCGTTGAGATATATCCTGATTGCCCTTAAGCACACGCGTAACATGCTCTAAGAGTTGGTCTACGAAAGGTTGGGCTTCCTCGACGGAGGTGATAGAGCGAGGGTACGTCAGGTCATGCTTGATTCGAAGTTTGGATTGAATTGGACTCACGATGTCAGCGTCGTCATCATTAGGCTCAGTGACATCTTCAATCCCTGTAAACGACGCAAAAGATTTCTGATGGCACCCTCTTGTAGACCTGTTGAGCCATTCTACCGGGTCGCATAGGCTGCGCAGGTTTAGGGGATTCCACGACCCTTTCGAGCTCCGAGAAAACCGCAATGCCATCAGAGAAAGTGACCACAAGCTGGGCTACCATGAGAGGATTATTGTGCGTTCTTGAAGGTGCTTTAGCACCAACTAGCTAGCGCACCAGTTGACCCAAGATTGCACCAAAACCAAAGACCTCCTGCAAGACATTTTGCGCCAATTTTGGGGCTCCATTGACGCTGTTACTGAACCTGATGAGTGATTCTAATACTTTGGCTGCAGCTCCGAGTAGGCGGAGTATCGAGGCTACCGCAGATATTGGTTCGATGCTGGAGGCCAACTATTGGCCCTTCTTTCGTACTACTTAAACAATTGCATAAGCACCAGCATCACAACTTAGCAAATACCTAAAGAGCGAAAGAGCGTGAACGTGGAGGAGGTGAAGCGCGAACGGGAGACAAGAAACGTCAGAAAGTATAACAGTATAATTAGGAATCCCTTCTTATCAAGTCGAGCAATCTTAGCCTCAGCCATAGGATTTTTGGAAAATTGGCCCCATTTCCACATGGCCGTGGCGTCAACAATAAGGTAGCGCATATCGATCGACACCACACAGACCAACAAGAGACAATGAAAAGATTTGAAATCGACTTCAAGTCGCATTATAAACTTGCTGCTATTGGCGCCCGCTGTCAAGAAACATCAAAGCGAAGGGCTGAGCTGGTATCACCAAAAGGCACAGGCTGTCTCGTTGTGTGAAGGTGGTTGCGGGCTTGCTGCTCCACGATCAATGAACCAATAATCAACCGGAGCTTGCAGACAGTGATACTGGAATTGCATCCAATTCCGGGCCAGTCCCCAAAGATGTCCCACCTTGCGCTCTCCCGTCGATATATTCACATGCACCTGCTGATGGAATCAGAGCCTCTGGTAAATTTGGATGATATGCAAGGGCATCGCATAGGATTAGTGAAGATAGGGCAGCGAAAGGTCAGGTCGTCCTTGACTCCTGGCTGATCGAAGATCAAATCCGTCTGCACGGCTAAGACCTCCTTTGCCCCCACTCTGCCACACGGCAATGTCCAGGGTCTCTGATCTTATGGGGGTTTTTTATAGCGATCTAACAGTACCCATGGTGTAATAAGACGTATTGGTGTGATCCGAACGAGGCGTTCTTGTTTGCTAGTCTTTCGGGTTGCTAATTTCTGACCATGGCAGCGACGAAATGGAGCCCATGCTTTGGGTTCGCAACGGTTTGAGTCCACTCCATGCATGAGATGAGCTGAGTTCAAACCATCGCGGCACGCGAAGGCTCGGAAGCGAGGCAGCGAGCTATTGTTCAAATTCAAATTCTGAAGGCACGTATGGCTGAAGTAGCTTCAATGCTGTTGGCAGTGATTCAGGTCCATCGAAATCGCTCGATGTAAGGTCATTGGGGTCTGCGTTCCGTCTTTCGATACCGATTTGACACTGGGCAAGCTTGGCTGACCAGTGAGCCACCATTTTCCAATCCCATGACCACAACATATTTGCCCTTGGGCGACTGGTACAGGCTACCAGCCAGGAAAGTAGACACGGTCTCGTGTTGTAGATCGATATGGAGGTGGATGCAGGAGAAATGTCAAGCTGAGATCATTTTGGCATCCTCCAAGTAAGGACTCAGCTCTTGGATGAGACGATCACCCCTGATCTGATGGCTGCCCACCAATGTATTTTGAGACAAAAGCTATGACCGCCAAGTCTTGATGACTAAGCGTCCCCTCACATTTCTTCAGAGAAATCAACCAAACAAATCTGGCCCCTCTCTCTCCATCCACCCGAACAGGAATGATTTGATTTCTTGAAGTCGATCTTACACCATCTTTACCTTGTTCTAACCAAAAATGGACCCTTTCGAAGCTTCTTCTGCGGGGCCTCGTCTTCTAGAGGGAGATCCGGAGTCTGGACCTAGATGCAAACCCCGATCCAAACCCCACTTCGGCTAGTCCTGGGTCTGCCCCTCTGTTGTCCTTGACGCCAGATCACATATACAGACCTTCTAAGCTTCCTCATAATCGCTCAACCGCCTTCAATCCCTTCCCAAACAAAGGCAATCCTCTACACGCACAGACTATACCAAGATGGATATCTCAAACAAAGCAGATGATCAGCAGGCCATGGCCAACAGGAAATATATCCACTGGCAGGCTGAGGGCGTTGAGAAGATTCCCGAAAACGAGGCAGAAGACATCCAGACCGTGGCAGAAATGATCAATGGCATGCAGAAGGCTCAGTACAACCAACATCGTCATTGCTATACTGGTATGACTTCTTGCGCTTTGGTGATCAGGGGATGACGCTGATGTTTCTTAGGAACTCACGCTCGGACGCAGGGTCTCGTGAAAGGCCTGCTTGTTGTCAAGGATGATCTACCGAAGCATTTGAAGCAGAGCATGTTTGAGAAAGCAGGAGAATACCCAGTTGTTTGCCGCTACAGCAGTGAGCCAGGTGACCCAGGATTGGATGTACGCCAGCGCTCCTGTGCCTCGGATTGAAATCATGACTAAGACGATCTCAGGACCGTATCCCACAGCCTCGGGGCTTCGCCATGAAGGTATTCAACGTTCCAGGCGAGATGTTCGACACAACCAAGACTTCCCAAGATATCGAATTCAACTCCACTCCCGCACTCGACCTTGCAGACGCCAAGACGACGAAGGAAATCATTGACCTGCGCATCAACTACGGTGGCAACCAGCCAGAGCTCTACAAGAAGCTGGAGGCTCGCCCAGACACCGACCTCCAGAAGTTTCGCGACTCTGTCCGCAACACCCACCTTGAATCTACACGCCAATACTCTCAAACCGCCTACCGTTTCGGCGACTATGTAGCCAAGTACTGTTTGGTCCCAGCCTCCGATACCCAGAGAAAGCTCTACGAAGAGACGGTGAAGCCAGACGCTGATCCGTCTGACATCTTGCATCAATGGCTCAAGAGCTTCCATGAAACGCACGATGCCGAATACTTGCTACAGTTCCAGCTCTGTGAGAACCTGGAAGATCAGCCCGTCGAATATGCCGGCAAAGTGTGGGATCCGGAGAAATACCCATGGCAGACGGTTGCAACGTTGGTGATTCCAAAGCAAGACAGCTTCAATTATGAGCTGAAGAGCTTCTGGGAGGACCACATGAGGGTCGACCCATGGCTAGGTCTGAAGACGCTGCAGCCGTTGGGCAGCCCGAATCGACTGAGGAAGGTTGTCTACCCTGCTAGCAGCAAGTTGCGACGTATAATGAATGGCCGGAAGGAAATCCATGTCCACTCCATGGAACAGATCCCGTAAGTCGTTACTTGCGCAGCTGCCTTTCCCATTACTGATAGTGTCTGCAGAGGTCCGTCACCGGCGCCCATGGGAGGTAGCCAGATAGAGCCCCTTAAAGTCAATTAATGCGCTGGTTCCGACGAAGCCGGTTATCTGATCATTGCCACGACATCAATAGTAACGATTTTAAGCTTCGATATATGCGTTTGGACTTTTATTCTCGTTAGTACGCATTGGTCTCTACATTTGTACATATTGCCGAAACATCTACTCTCAAATGTTCTTAATCAACGAAATGCTTGTCTCACTGCTTGCAAGTTTTCAAAAGAGGTAGAATATCGTCACAGGGTATACAGTCGCTATCTTGGACCCTACCATCAGGTCGCATCAGGTCGCATCATGACGCATGTAGAGATAAAACCTCCTAGCGGCTGTACCTTGCGATCAGCCCATGACCTACCCCAGATCCCCAGAATTTCTAAATGCGCAGATCGACGTCAGCATGCGCAGTGACTATCAGTCGCGTGCTTAAATGCTGAAAAGGTATATGACTCTCTCCCTTTATGTCAAGCGTTTTGTATTGCGCCTGCCTTTCATTCCTTAAAGCCAGCCTGCTTTCTTGTTTTTTGTCCCATCTTCATATGCAATCCTTGTTATTCTTTTCCTACCGTGTACCATGAATATCACCTCATCATTCTTGAGCGCATTTCTGCTTCGTGTCTGTTACTTAGCGAGCGCGTCAATTCTACCTGCACTGAACACCACAGGAAATTTGATTCTACAAACCGACGACAGCACATTCATCCCATCCAACATCAATGCCACTGCACTCCTGTAAGCAGCATTTTCCAAAATCCCCCAAAGCACACCCCACTAACACCACTCCTAGGAACTCAGGCTACCACTACAATATCCCAAACACCCAGCTATCCCTCCACCTCACCCTCCTCCCCACCCCGCTCCCCCTAAACCCAGAAATAACCCACAAATGCCTCCACTCCTTCGCCGAGCAACTAACCCTCCACCCAAAAACCGCCCACCTCGACCGCCTCCTCTCCTCCACCTTCGGCATTGTACAAGCCCTCTTCGCGCCCGTCAAAGCACCGCTTTCGAACATCACGTTTGGGGATATGTGGAGGGTTATTGTGGCGCTGTGGGTGTTTATGAATAGGGAAAAATTGCTGTTTGAGATGAAGTATGCCGTTTTTGGAAATGGGAGGATGGTGGCGTGGGGGAGTTTGGGGGTCGTGGATGGACCGGGGCCGGGACCGTCGCCGATGACTATTTCGGTGGGCAGGCCGACGGGGGTGGTGGAGAGGGGGGTGTAATGGAGATTGTGGAGGATACTTGGAGAGTCAATTTACTTGTTGAAGTAGATGATTTTGGAGAAGAGTGACGAGACTAGTGAAGTTGGTCCAAGGGTTTTTTCCATTGTCTTGTGTACTATGGCCACTTATGCGATATCCGTGCGCCATGCTCGCTTAACGCTACAGGGTATCTGAGTATGTTGAATGCTGCAAAGAAAAGGGAAAAGAATTTACAGTGAAATATGATATCACAGAAATCAGAAAACAATTCCAAACCTCCCTAAAACCCAGCCTCCCTCACCATCCTCTCACTCTCATCCCACAACCTCCTCACAAATTCTCTATCTTTCGTCCACTTCTCCACCCTCCGATCTAACTTCGCAAACGGCACGAAAAAGCCCCCACTATCCTTCACCGCCTCCTCACTAGTAGCACAAAACAAAGTATTACTCGCCCCGTCCTGCACCGAGATCACACCACCAGGTACCATACCCCATTTTACCGTACGCTTCACGACCGACCCAAAGAACGACGGGTCACCAGCTTGGAGATTCGTGTCTACGGTACCGGGATGTACCGCGAAGGCGGATATGCCTTGAGCGTGCAGGCGGTCGTGGAGGGCGCGGGCGTGGATGATGGATGCTTGCTTTGAGTGGCCGTAGCGTTTCCAGCCTGCCGATTTTCCTTTGATGTTTTCGAGATTTGGGTGGGCGAGGTCCATCTCCTTGGGGGCAGTGAGGAGAGCGGCATCGCCGGCTACATTGACTATGCGGACGCGCGATTTTGAGGGGCTTACTGCGGCGGTTGATGAGAGTATTGGGAGGAGACATTGAGTAAGGAAGAAGGGCCCGAGATGGTTGGTTTGCCATTGTGTCTCAAAGCCATCAACTGTGAGTTTATAGGGGGCCGCCATGATCTACGACGGGATTGGTCAGCATTCATCACGGTCTACGTGATGCTAGGAGATTAATTGAGTCCGCACCCCTGCGTTGTTGATCAATAGATGTAATCGGGTCTCAGTCTTCAGAAATTGCTCCACTGCATCCTTTACGCTCTGTAAACTCTGCAGATCCATCCATAAGAAACGAAAATTCAGGTCCTTCTTGGACGATGCTTGCATTTGGGCAATGGCCTTGGTGGCCTTTTCGGGTGAGCGCGCTGCGACGTAGACTCGAGCGCCATGGAGGGCAAGCTGAAGAGTGGTTTCATATCCAATGCCAGAGCTGCCCCCAGTGACGATGGCAACATACCCGGTTAGATCCTGAATGTCTGATGCTTGGTATTGAGCGGACTTTTTCGGAGACATAACACAGAGAAAATGTTTGAAATGTCAAAGTAATTGGGGGCGAAGACGGCCAAGTAGTAAGAGGACGAGATTCATTACTAAAGGCGTGCCTTGGTTCTGTGGATTCACTGAAGAATGCATCAGATGACAGATGATGTATTTGAGTGGTAGTCGACCATGGGCATCTCGTCGAGTGGCGAAGCTCAATCGGGGTAGGAGATCGTCAAAAAGTCGACCTCTCCGAGATCTGTGACAACCCATGACCGCGAGGAGCCTCCATGTTTTGCGATTCTCGGACATTACGGACAATTGTTAGTATGTCCGACTCGAGCTAGGTACGTAGTTATTGCTTGGCATAAATCAACGCTAATTTCTGACATTTATTTCCCTACATCTCTGACAACCCTAGGCTGCCTGTCCACATGACTCGTCTCATACGTATTTCTTCACTCTAACCGAAAGTAAACACGATGGAAGACTTGCAGCTCAGACTAAGATACAAAAAGAGCGATGTCGATGACTGGACCCAAGTGGAAGACAAAGCTTTGAGGAAGAAGCTACAGAACCGATTAGCCAAAAGGAAAAGCCGTAGGCAATATGTTACCGGTGTCATGATGGGCTGACTAATTCGCGAGCATCAGGTACGAATGGAACGAAAGGCAAATTGGGAAAGAAGCCAGTTGTAGACAAACCAGCGCAAGCACAGTCGGACAAAGCAAACTTAGAAAGTGACGAAAATATCCTACCATCCAGTGTAATCAGTGATGACACAATCGATGCCTTCACTTCTGGCTCTTGCCTCAATTCAAAAGGTCAACCACCCTCAGTAGACTCGGAGATCAGCCTTGATAGTATTGATGAACCCCTCTTCGCCGCCTTCTTCGCGGCACCTGGTCTCTCCGAGCACCAGTATATTCGACTCACGCAATACTCGCTTTTGCGCGCTCTTGTCCTGAACACAAGAATTCTTGGCCTAGAGTATCGGATCCTTGGGGACGACGACGCATTGTCGCCGTGGACCATCACCAACCCGTGTCCGAACGCTACCCCAGGCGATCTCACGCCCACAGCAATCCAATTATGCACACCACATCATCCGTATCTTGATCTTCTCACGCCGCCGAAGTTTAGAGACAATGTGCTCTTGACACTCATGGGTGACGATCAGGAGGACCAGCTATGCTATGAATTGCATCTCGGTGGGTTCATGATTTGGGGAAGCCAGCCGTGGAACTCTTTCGGTATGTCTTCTATCTTCCTTTCGTGATTTTGCTAACCTTGTGGTAATGCAGGTTGGGAAGTGACACAGGCGTTTGCGACAAATTGGGCGTGGCTGATGGACGAGGATTTGATTCGAAGCTCTAATTTTTGGCGAGGGGAGAGAGGAGAGGCGCCGTTGGTTATGCCAGATCTCGGGGGAGGTATTTTGGGAGAGGTCTTTTAGCCAATTCCTGTTACGATTGTTATAGACATTGTAATGCTTACAAACTCCACAACTCCCTCCTTTCCGTGACCATTGCGATCCTGCTCTTAGGCACGCTGTCTCACTCCATGGATGTCTCCTCATCACATAGCGTACGCTCAAGGGAATCGCAGGCATGTTCTTGGAGCTCAAGAGGTGGTCAAAAGCCAAGGCGCTGACTTGGTAGTTGGCCGGTCTTGCCTCGGGGACACCCTCTCAGACGTCAATGTGGTGTAGTTCACCAAAGGCTAGGAAACTGTCCAGAACATGCCTGGGTGCCTTCGCCAGGGGATCGCATTTTTTTCAGCCCCTCCTTTACAACAGTGAACGCTCACGAAGTGATGAGCCTTGGGTGGTCAGATTTCTATTACCCCTATTCCAATAATGATAAAACGTTTTTCAATTTTTTAGAATTTTGCGACACCCCACCAAATCCGACATCCAAAAATCACAATTCGGACTACTACATCATAACCATCAGTCGTGAAGTTATAAAGATTTCAGAAGTTATTATTAAACTATAGCTCTAATATAACCTTAGTTTTTAAGATATTAACATTAGTCAATAAGGTATTGAGATATATAGGGTTATGGCTGATGTTTCGTTGATTTCGTACGGAGCCTTGGCGTTGGTCGGTAAAGATCGATTTTACCGACCGACGCTAAGGCTTCGTACGAAATCAACGAAACCCCCTCTACTACTGTATGTATGGATCTAAATTATTTAAGGATCTTATGGATAATAGAGCTATACCTTAATAATAATTTCTGAAGTTTCCATAACTTCACGACTGGTGGTTATGGTGTGGTAGTCTAGATTATGATTTTTGGATTTCGGATTTGGTGGGGTGTCGCAAAATTCTAAAAAATTGAAAAACGTTTTATCATGGGATATTGGAATAGGGGTATGAGCCTCATAGGTGCGCGACGAGTCCTTCCTTTAAGGATATAACAAGCAAACTATTCCTTGCTACTTTCGTAGAGACGGCACCACTAGCATCGTGCCATTACATTTGAAGGAAACGGCAGTTACGACTATTCGATATGAGGAACACGGCAATGCTTTCTGTTGTGTGGATGAGTATGCCTGCCTACGTCAGAGCACAATCTCTTCAACGACATCACGGCAAAAGCTCAAGAGCTTGAATCTAATGAATCTTAATGGCCAATGCCATACACAACATTTTATAGAAATATATTACGATGCTGACGCTTCCAATCCTAACAGATCTCGCCGTCCACGGGTCCCTGGCCATGTTTGGCTTCGGTGACGGCGGCCAAATCGCAATTGGACCAGACGCTCTCACACCAAATTCACCCTCTTCAATCCCATTTTTAGGCTTTGGAACGTGGAATCTCAGGATCAGCGAGAGGAATACGACCGCTGCAGTATCTGCTGCCCTCCAAGCTGGCTACAAGCACATTGACTGCGCGGCTATTTATGGCAATGAGAAGGAAGTTGGGGAAGGTATTAAACGTGGATTGGAAATTACGGGCCAGAGGAGAGAGGACATCTGGGTCACGAGCAAGCTATGGAATGACCACCATGATTCGGACCAGGTTGCGGACGCGCTTCAGAAGACATTGAGCGATCTCGGCCTGGACTACCTGGACCTATACCTGATGCATTGGCCTGTAGCATCAGCAGGCGGGAAGAATACAATCGACTACCTCGAAACATGGCATGCAATGTCTGCCATTCCATCTTTCAAAGCTCGCTACGTCGGCGTTTCCAACTTTGATCCCAAGCAGCTGAAGGACCTCATCGCAAAATCCTCGGTCAAGCCTGCCATTCATCAATTTGAGCTACATCCTTACCTCCAGCAGACCGAATGGGTGCAGTGGCACAAGGATAATGGCATCAACGTCACTGCATACTCCCCTCTCGCCAACCTGAATCCGATCTATGGAGGCAAAGCTACGCCCCCTTCGCTACTCGAGAACGAAGATATCTCCAAGATCGCAAAGAGCAGAGGCTGCACGAATGCTCAGGTCGCGCTGGCTTGGGGTATGGGTAGAAAAACAAGTGTCATTCCCAAGAGCAGTCATATTGGAAGGATTAAGGAGAACCTTGAGTCCACGGAATGCAATTTGGAGAAAGATGACTACTCTACGATCGAGGGAATCGCCAACAAGTATACAAAGAGGTTCAACAATCCTAGCGATGGATGGGGTGTTCCTCTTTATGAGGATTTGGAGGGCGTGTGAGATATCTCAAAGACCAGAGGTCTGGCTAACAACGAGGAGTATCAACATACGGAGGGCCCCTCTCTTTCCATCTGACTAGTGAATGTATTCTTCCTGTCGAGGGATTTTGGAATTGTTCACGGTGTCGCTTCTTTCGTCAGGCCATGAGCTGGCTGGAATCTGCCACTAGCTACTAGCCGTGCTACTCTCCCGCTTGTGAGTCTTGGTATGTTTCCAGCTATTGAGCAGGTGTGATGCTACTAGAGCGGTTTTTTATCCGATTTTCGTTTCCGACTTTCCACAGCTTGAGGGAAGTCTCCCTCATTGTATTCGCGCTCAACCGTACGTCTATAACCACATCTTCATAATACAAAAGCCACTCATGCCTCAACAAAAACTAATATCCAGTCTTTGCTGGTGCGTTTCCCTGGCTGCGAGAACCGCGGAAATTCGTTAAGACTCTGCATCAGTATGGCGCCTTCATGTAGGACCATGATTTCCTGTCCAAGCGCGACAACACCCGCACTTATACCCCAGCTTTCCGCGTGTTCGGCTACCACGCATGTGGCCTGAGAAATATTCCATACCTGATACGGAAATCTTCGTGCCCACGTGAGTTGATAGCTCTATCATCCTGGTTGTCATGGATGTGTTCCGCGCGACTAGTGAAAATGTTTTCTATTAGGGGGGCTACATCTTCTATCCCCTATATTGCAAGGTTGGGATACTTTATAAGACTAGGAACAGCTCCCTTGCATTCTCTAATGAATTACCCTTAAATCCCGCATCCCACCAATAACACCGAGCTCTCGAGGGGCATCCTCCTGCTCCTCGCCATACTGCTCAAAATAAGGCTGGGAGTCCTCAACCTGAAGGTGGTAGTCACTCAGCCTCCTCCTCACCACCAACACATGCCTAGCCAGCATGCATATCCCAAACATGCACCAAACCCATCGCGACCCTCTGCCTCCTCCTCAGCCTAACGCTCTGCTCACCCATCAGCATACCCACATCCCTCACCCCCCTCCACCCGCCCCCTAACCCCCCGCACCCTCACCCTCCACGGCCTAACCCTCCACGACCTAACCCTCCGCGCCTCCCCCCCCCTCAACCTCATCCTCATCCTCCCCATCTCCCTCGCCGCCGCCCGCCTCGAATAATCCTACCTCAGCATCTACTCCAAAGCCGCCAACCGAATGGCTCCTCCACAACGCACTCGCCCCACCCGCACACATTGTCATCCGCTGTGAAAGAACTCGAATTGACTTTTGTGAGTAGTGCGGGGGCCAATCAGGGTATTTGGTGGGAGTTTGTGAGGGGTTTTGCTGGTTTGATAGGGGCGGGGGTGGCGCGGATGGGGTGTTTTTATCAGGGGTTTTGGGATGGGGAGGGGATGTTTGGGGTTTGTGGGGTGGAGGGAGGGAGGGAGTGTGTGAGTGTGTGGCGTGTACGAGGATGTGTTGGATGGTGGAAGGGGCGGTGTGGAGTTGCCCTTTTCTTCTTCTCGGCTCCTGATGGATTTGTACTAGGACTACTAGGTTTGGAATGTTTGTTCTGTCAATGGGTTGATCCTGTATTTATTTTTGTAAGCGGGTTCCGATCTTGATGATGTTTGCCGAGGCGTCTGGGGCGTGGACTTGTTGGTGATCGGCTCCTCCGAAATGAGGCACGGAAGATTATGAGGCACGGAAGATTAAAGAACCAGCATTCGAATCCTTGAGCGTACTCGTGTCAGCTGCACTTTTCGTCTTGACCAACGAAGGTTAGTCTATATTAGGATGGTCATCTATACATTGGATGCAGGTTGGGCAGTCGGCTTTGAGTGGGGAGGGCTGGAAAAGTGTTTCTGGGATTAGAATGCCAATGTGTATTACAAGAACGTAAACGAAGGGAGCGAAAGCATGATTTGCGATTCAAATGGGCAACATGTACAAGAAAAAGGCAGTGCAGCATATTCGGAGAGAGTGACCGATCTTGTGTGTATATAATTGTACCTAGGCCGTATCCATCTATAGTTCTAGATGTCATGTAGATGTATGCCAATATGTACAATTGTATATGCGAAGCGCGGGCTCAACGGTGTACCAGACGCCCAGGCTCAAGTCTCCGCCCTCCTTTTCATGTATATGTATCTCTTTCCAATGATGTTCTCACATAGTCATATCAAAAAAGCGGCCCGGCCTGCCCGGCCCAATGCCAAATAGGTGTGCGCAAAGGCACGGCGAAGCGAATGAACGGTGGCAAACGTCCACCAGAATAGATCGATGGGGATGAGAGGTCGTAAATGCAAGGAGATCATCATCAGTGTTTCTTTGCCTCGTGGGCGGCTGCGTGTCGGTGCTGATGTTGGTGCCTTTTGTGTTTGCGGGGGAGAAGCGATGGGGTCATGGGTTGAGGTTGCCCGATAACGGCCTCGAGACCGCGTTTGCTGGCTTGGTTGTTGCTGCAGACGGTGCAGGGTCGCTGTGGTTGTGGGTGACCGGTCTTGGCGGTATTGCCTTCTCTTCCTGTGTGGCCGCACGAAGTGCCAACGCAGCAGGTGATTGTGGGGTCGCCGTGCTTCATTGGGGCATTCTGGGTTGCGTCATCATCCAGAGGAAAAGTATAGCCCGCTGCAGCGCAAGGCTGGAAGAATGGGTCGGGAGCTGAGCAAGCCCAGCACCAGGGTTCTCCCATGCTCCCAGAATAGCCTCCTGGATCCTTGCTGCCGCCCGCCCCGATTGGATTTCTGCAGATCTTGCCGTCGCCTCCACTTGGGCATGGAGTACCTTGAGAGAAAAGGTCGATACTGCAGCCGCTTTTTTTACCATGGGCCTTGCAGACCACAGGTACGGTGAAACCGGGGATGAAGCTGATGTCAAACCAATTTTCCCCGCCTTGCCAGTTGCCTTCGAACAAAGTGCCGCCGATGCCAGCAATGTCGACGTTGCTGCCGGGCTCGCCCAGATTAAGGCAACCTTTTGTGGTGCCAGTGACGCCTTTAGAGGCGCCTAAGGTGACAGTGTAGTTTACTTCATCGCCTGTCCAGAAGATGTTCGTGCCAGCGCCAGTGCAGGTGCCCTCGCTAAAGCCGCCTTCACCACCACCAGAGCTTGAGCCGCCATTCGAGCCGCCTGAGGGTGGCGAAGATTGTGCTGGAGGAGATACCGATGCGGGGGTGGTGGAAGATGGGGGAGGAACCTGGGGTTGTGTGTTTTGTGGTTGATCACCAGGCTGGCCTTGTTGGCCTTGCTGTCCTCCACTTCCTCCTCCTTGCTTCAGAGCCACCTTCTCATTCACGACTGGTGCGGCTGCAGGAGGTGGTGTGGCGGAGGTGGTTGGAGCTGGAGCTGGGTTGTTTTGGTGCTCGACGGCCTTATCGCCAGCTTGTTGGACGCCTACGGCCTGGGAGTTTCCGACGGGTGCTGCTATCGGTGTTCCACCCGGCCCAACCCACTGAACAATAGTCGTCCAAACAACAACATCGTCAGCGATAGCGCTCAAGGGAGCTGCCAACAGGGCTGCTAGAAGCAGAGTGGTCTTCATTTTCATGACAAGGCTGGCTCGGCTGGTAAGGAGTTGGTTATTTCGCGCGTTGCTTCTTGTGGTATCGTGCGAAAGAGGGATATAATGCGGTCGGAAGAGTGGTAAGAGGACTGGCCTTGTGACTTGCGATCGAAAATCAGAAAGAATGCGGTATAATGAGTGTGATGTTGACGAAAGAGTGTGAGATCGCAGATCCACGGGCTATGTAACGGTTAAGGAGAGAGAAAAGGATCCAACATGGCTGTGGAGAAGAAGTATATATATAAGATTTAGCAGGAACAAAGGATTGAACGGCTGAAAGGGGTGGCGTGCCAATGCAACAGCAACGGGGGTGAATGTTGTTTGGGATCTTGGGTACTAACTTAGGGGGGTTAGGGGTGCTAGGTACCGGTACCTGCTTTAGCCATACCCTGAACGTGGGTGGCAGGGTGGATGCTTGTATGCGGCACAGGCTAAGAGGTACCTGTGACTCGGTAAAATCGGCATGTCCTCTAAGGCATGTTTTTAGGGGCATTCCCAACGCTTCAGAGCCCATGATTGGTCGCCTATTTCACCCTATCTCTCCCTTTAATATCCAGTCGCTTTGAGCGAGCAGTACCTTATTTATGGCAATTGCTTTGCTGTACTCGTCCCACATGAGAGCGTTTCCCATTTGTTTCGCACGTGGAAACAGGCCAGCGCATCGATGGGTGACAGCAAATCTTTGTCCATATCTAACGAAGCCATAAATCTAATGTCAAATTGAGCGCTTGCCAGGTTGGACAATTGACACAGCAGCAGATGGCCGTTGGCCGACATTATCTGAACCTCGGTCATCATCGGGTACCGTGGGATCCTTTGAACAAGCTTTGTTTAGGGCGAAGGCTGGTGTTTCCATGCCCCCTGATGTCGCAAAAAGGTGCGCAATGAACAAAGAAATCCAGCTGTGTTTCATCAGATTGACTGCCATCCAGCCCCTCTGTCCTGCTTTGCCACAAACGTCGCACTGCCTATCCGATACGTGCGCGACACGAAAATGACTGCCATTATCTTCATGATTATATGAGCTTTCGATGATAATATGAGTGGGCAGTTCGCTTCAGAAGAAAGAAGCGGTGGGCTGTGGATGGTCGAAAAGAGATGAAAGGAGTGTCGAACAAGGACTTCTTGGCTCTGATTGGTTACCGCCCGGAAATTACGCTGCCACGGTGCCAAGAAATCTAGGCCGCGGAAGCCAGCACGCACTTCGCCGAAGATCAACCGTGAGTCATAGAGGCTACAGCTCGTGCAACAGGACAATTCAACTCGAACAACTCATCAACATCATGACAACTCATCAACGCCAACCATCGCCGGCAACATCCCCAGAAGGACGAAACAGCGCAAGTCTAGTAGCCACAGCTCATGACTGCCCGTAAAGTAAACTTTAGGTGCTTCACGCCTACGTACTCAGCAACAACTCGTAAGTTTGTCCTAAATCTGGTTTGGGAAGAGAAGGTGAGAACGAGATCACCTGCGCCATGATTAGGAGTCTACGATCTGCGGGATCAGATTCGAGATCGAAAATCCCCAGGCTGCCCCAGGCGCCCACCAATCTGCATACCTGCACACACGGCCACCTTACTCACCATTTGCTGTAGTTATCTCTTTCCACTGAAGTCTTAAATATAAAGTTCTTTGACGTGATACACGAAGACTTTTCTGTGGTCAAACACACGCGACGACTTCAAAAGTCTCGGTCCTCTACGAGCTACAATCCTGGGGGTCTGAGTCTAGGTCCTGCTAGAGCCCACCAGCTTTCCCTTGATGAGATGTATGTGTGCTGCATGATTAGGACTCCAAGCTCCTGTGGGATCAGACACCAGATCAAAGGTTCGTGAGCTGTAAATTGGGCACCCCCGAAGTGGAATGAAGCACACCTGTTTCACAACCCGGCGAAGTGTCCTTCTTAGCCACTACAGCAGTTTACAAGAAGAGTCTATAAAACGAATTGCGCGCAACAATCCCCAGAATTGGGGTACATGGCGAGCCCAATTCTGCGATGGTCCGAGTCTGGGTCTCGCCGAAAGATGGCGGTATTCATTGATCCTTCTACTGTCACATGTTAGACTAGAAGGAGCGGCACTTGAGAATCCGAGCACCTGTATCAGCTACCCATGATCCTGTCGTTCGTATGTCCAAGACTACCAACCGAGCATAATATGCTAGGATTGAAAGTAGTCACTAGAAGTCTCAAGAAGCTCCCACTTCTCTCGAAGTGCACTTAGAGGTGAGGGTTCCCACAATTGTAAGAAAGTGGATCAGTCCGCATCATCAAATTGAGGAGTCTTTGTATTCCACGCGGTTAAGGGTAAAAGAGAATTAAGTACCGTTCACCTACTAGCCGCCGACCTTATATCATAGTTTAGGTCCAAGTGAGATGGTAAAGTTGCAAGTTAAACGTCACAATACACTTCTTACTTTTTCTCAATTCAGAACGCTTCCTCTTTGGTTCGACGGAAAAACAAGCTCGCTACACATCCGAAAACGTACGATGATTATTAGATTAGCACCAACGAGATTAAAGCCCCAAAAAGAAAAAGCTTAGAAACCTCAAATACCTTCACTTGCCCGCCTTGAAAAGCCGATACGCTAGCCGTTGCATTCGGCATCGCAAAGCGCCTAGTCCCCACGTCCAGCGTTGCAGCACCTGACTCCAAACTGACAATACTACCCGCAACAGTGACCCCGGTTGCGCCGGGGCTTACTATTATTTCATCCACGACAGCAGACCAAGATTGGGCTTGCACGCTAAAACCATCTATGGTGGTCGCTGGTGTTGGGGGTCCTTGAAGATCGAGCGTACTCGATCCCACAATTAAGGTGCCGAAAGACTGGAGGCCAATGGCTGTCCCACCTACCGTGACGGCGGGCCGGCCCCACTGAGATCGTGGTACCGGCAACCGAGAAGGCTGAGGGGTTTAGTGTAATTGTTTGGCCAGCGACTACGATCGTGCTGTCTATGGAAGTATCGGAGGTTGGGGTTGGAAGAGATAATGTCATACTCCCAATAGCTAAAGCCCCTGACTGGTCTAGACTGATTATCGTGTCGTCGACGGTTTGGGCTGGGCCACCGATCCAATCCTTGGCTCGTAGTGGCTATAAGCGTGGCGTCTACCTTGAATCTTGATCCGGCTATGGGAATTATGGCTGCCACCTCTTTAGATCTAGTCAAAGATTCGATTTCTGTTTGAAGATCAAATTCGAGATAAGAGAGCTTCCCCAGCCCCGTCGATGCTAGACTGTTCCTGTCGCAGGGCCTCGACGGAACGACTCCTTTTATACATTTTGAATACAATGTTCGACTCATCTGAAGACTTCGACACCCAAAACTGATAGCTCTCTCAAGTTCGCTGCCTTCATTGAACGATGGAGCCCATGTTCGGATCTCATAGAATGTTTCGGTTGATATACCTGCCGCCTTTGTAACCGGTTCCGAGTTTTGCAATTGCTTAGATTTCCGAATTCGATCTTCCATCTCCTTCGTGTCTTCTTCTAGGGTAGTGTCATTTGGTTTGGGTATGTCAATGGTGGACTCCAGAAGCTGTAGACTTATCCGAACCAGCACTCTGGTCTCTTGACGTGGTACGAGCAGATGATCCAACTCTCCTTTCCATCTTGAACAATGTTCTCGCTACAGAGCCTTTACGTTTGATTGGATGAGGCGCTTCATGGTTTAGTCTCTCGCAATGCCCCCCTTGTGTCTCTAGCTTGACCTTACCCGCTAGAGCTCTTGTGGGCCCAATCCTCTGTATTGATGCTCTTCCCTTCCGTGTCTTCCCTTGAGTGTAAGTGATATCGGGAGCTGGGAGATCCGGCTAGCACCTTCAGACCGTGAGTAAAAGCTTCTCCTGCATCAGCGACGTAATCAGTGATATACATGACTGCGCGAGATAGATCTGCCATCGAGTCTGACGCGCCTTTGTTTGACTTAGGCCTTGGTCGGGACGTATTGGTTGTTCTACTAATCCCTAATTGGAGCCCTTCCATTGCATAGAGCGGGCACAATTGTTAGCCGCAACAAAGGCGTAGAGATATGACCTCTCCGGCTTTGAGTGTCGTGCGCCACTGTATCGATGATCACAGGACAAAGATGCGCGGTTTGCTGTAAGTGTCTATAATTGAGTATGTGCTATTTGCCTACTTGAAATTATATTATATCGCCATTCGAACTGTTGGAATTCATGTCCATGATCCAGCTTCGAGTCCGAGTCGGTCAAGAACTTCTTGTAGAAACACGTACGATAAGCATAGAGCTGCTCGATCGAGACGATGAATTGGCTCCAACTCTGACGATATTCCTTAACAGGACATGTTGGTCGTTCTGCAGCCCTATTTTCTGAGTTTCGCTTGCCAGCGCTTGTGCATTGAGCCATTCGAGGGCAGCTTAGAAGCTTCGTGCGTCTTTTTGACATTCTCTTTGCATCAAAGCCGTGGCTCACGTATTGGCTAAGGTACTTGAACGTAGTTATTTGCCTCACCCACCAAAGGGTGCCCCGCAGTAACGTATTGAAACCTTGGCAATGTGACTCATATTCACTATGAGCTCCAAATATAAAGGGAAAGAGTTAACATAGAGTGGAAGAAAGCATAGCGAACAATCTCACAACCTTCTAAAGCATGGAGATAATCAACACTGCTCAATTAGAGACTTACCTTGATATGCACAACATCCCCTTTAGCAGCTTACAGCTACTTGAAGGAGGCAGCGCAAATTTTGTGTGGCGCCTGGTCGATGAATCTGGTATGTACAATTCCGAGGTGCTGGAAGCAAACTGGGGCTTCCGCCTAAATCCTGCCCTCCAAACATGCCTTGTGGCCCTCACTTGGCGTCTGTAGGAGACAATGCTGACTCCAAAATGCTTCTAGGTATGCATGTTTCGGAAAGGTAAACACTCGCAACACTGACTCCAATGCGTAGGCAAGGCGGTCATCATCAAGCATGCGGAACCGTACGTCGCAGCGTCCGCCCGGCGAATCCCCTTTCCTGTCAACCGTATGGACTTCGAGCACCGAGCTCTTTCAGTTCTGCCCAGCGTCATTGCTCGGAATGCTATAGTGTCGGCACCTGTTGTGTACGAGTATGATGCCGAAAACCATGTATTGCATGTTCAGGATGGCGGGCCACGGACGCTGAAAGAAGCGTATGTGGATCAGACCTTAGACATTGAGAGCTTTGGTAGGGAACTCGGGCAATGGCTTGCGGGGTTCCATCAGAACACCAAGGCTGCTAATATCGGCGACAATAAGACGGCAAAAGCCATCTACCGCTTCGCCTATTCCAATCTTTCCTCCTCGCTCGAGAAGTTTGGCTTCGAACCTTCTCTTGGCCAGTCTATCGACCAGCAGTATGGTAGTCTGCTAAGCACTGACGATGAGTGTCTATGCCACGGCGACTTTTGGCCTGGTAATGTTGTTGTTAATGGGCAGAAGTTGACAGTTGTAGACTGGGAGATGGTACGAAAGGGTTGTGGAGCCACGGATGTTGGGCAGTTCGCGGCAGAGGCGTGGCTACTCGATCGATTTCGTGGAGGACGAGCGCTGCTCAGGGCATTTTTAGAAGGGTACCGTGGGGCCGGAGAGCTGGTATGTACATTTCTTTTCCGAGAGCATCCTACCATAGAGCTGCACTTTGAGTCGTCCACGATGGTTTGGGGGGGCAGACAGGGACCACCGCTTGCTTTCGGCTCTCACTATATGTCTTGTATCCCAGCTGTTTTCCCCAACGGGTAGTGCTGACTCCAGGGTAATCATAGGGTAGGGATTTCTTGCAGAGGATGGCAGTTCACATGGGAGTTCATCTTGCGTTTTGGCCAACACGAATAGTATGGGGGACGGAGGAGGAAACGAAGGAGTGTGTAGAGACCGGCGTGGGTATGATGACTCGGGCAATTGCTGGTGACATTGACTGGTTGGAGGGTGCTACATTCTGAGGGCTCTCTCGTAAATCGTGATGGCAGCGCGTGAGCTATCAGAATTAGTGGCAATTGCAGCAACTACAAGCCTCCAATGTGGCAGAACACGAGCATGGATATGCAAAGGCTTGCTTTATCGTAGATTTGCAGCCTGATTCTGTGTCCAACGACTGCTTTTAGTACTGCAGAGTTCGAACACTTAAAGTACCTAGATAGCTTCCACCGCTCCGGATTCAGGCTTAGTCATCTTCATCTAGCCAATCAGCTAGGTCTATAAGAGACGAAACCTCTCAGGCAAAACCTTCAGTCTCAGTGTTCACTTACGGCCGTGAAGACGCGATCTCGAACGTGAGTCGTTGGTGAATCACATGCTCATCCCCACTTCTAGTGGCTATGCAGGGCATGCTAGCTGGCCGGTGAATGGTTGTCTCAGCCTTGCTGGGTGCTAGAACTCTCACTTCAGCCGCGGTACTGCCCCTCATATTCTTCTATTTCCTCTCCCCCTCAGCAAATCTTTACATGACAATAAATCTGCAGTCATTCTCTCCAAGTCTGCTTTTTGCATGGTCAGTTACTGCTCAGATCTTAAAGCGTGATATCATCAGCAAATGGCTTTCCAACTCTTCGAGAAGCTACTATCCTTCTTCCGCAAGCCATCCAAGGGCAAGAAAAAGCCAGCCTTGTCCTCCAAGAAGCAGAAATTCTGGAGCAACTCGACAGATACTACTGTTAATGATCTGCCGCCCCCATACACAGATGCTCCGAACACTGCCTTCAACACCGAGAAGCTTTCTGTCCGAAATCCTTCCAGTAGCTTCGTCCAAATCTGCCCCCACGAGACCCTGTCCTTCGAGCGTCTTGCTACAATAGCCGACCTCCCCAACATCAAGACAAACGGCAAGAAGATTGACGCCCTGAGGCCAGATCCCGATCAACACCACCGCGGCCACGACAAGGATACCAAAGAACCCCAGGACAGCTGCAAGCCGCTCGGCTACAAAGTCGACTCGTACATCGGCTCTCTCAAAGGCTTCGGAACCTACAGATGGAAGAAAGATGCCCACGTCCCCGGCATTGTCTTGTCTTATCACTGGGAGATGCGCTGCCTTGTCCCGGACAAAGTCAAAGGCAGTTCTTCGACGGAGCTGCAGGAATTCCTCGAGAAGACCAACATCCAGCTCTGCCCGCATAAGAACATCAGTGATATGGAGATTGTGAATGTCATCTATGGCATCGTCAACCCCAATGGGAAGCCTGCCGATCCTATCGATCGATATCTTGCAAAGGAGGTGGGCCATGACTGTGGGATCTGCGGGACGAAGATCAAGGTGTACAAGAGGAAGGATGGGAAGGATAAGACTTGCAGGGTGGACACGAAGAGATACTTGGGCAAAGGGGAGAGTGCGGGTGATATAAACTGGCTGGCTCAGTGTGCTGTGCCCGAGGTGATGGCCGGCCATTCTTGAGCGATGTCTGGAGCCTTGCTTCAATCATGTGGGTGGAGGCAATGGTGCTATCGGGGCACTGCAACATTGCGGAACTTGGAAGGGGCGCAGGAACGCCGGCTACAGCTTCTCCTGCAATCCTTTTGATAGTCTCATGCTACCTGAAATTTATTCAGTCTGAATTGTTGAAGAAGCTGGTGGCAGAATTTCCAAAAGCGATCACTAACAACGCTTGGATCCTAATCCCACGTATTGCTCTTTAGCTCCGTCGTATCACATAGCGGAAAGACTCCCCACTCCACGACAAAGCGTTCTATGCGATGCTTGAGGCAGGAGCCTTTCCGAGCCTGTAGCTAACGAACTGTTCTTGAAGTCTACGAAAGACGCGTTGTAGCTTGTTGGCTTTGAGAGTACCTGTCATACCGTTGATTTGTTAGCCATGCGTTCATAAACTGCATGTTGAAAAGAAACTCACTGCGAGAACGCGGTTCCGATCTCCTACTTCTACTACATGATGCTTTCCAGGTGGTTGCAGGTCGTGAGATTGCTTAGGCATATTTCAACAATATCCAAAGTTCCCACTGTTTTGTGACAGTCTGTAGACTGGTACTTCGTCTATAAGATACAAATGTGATTGAAAACGTGAGCTCAATTCTCCCAAAATCACAGCTTGTTACTAATCCCTTGCCGGCAGGTCAATCCTATATGAAAACAAGTGCTTCTACGTAAGTTCAAGGTGCAAAGGTAATTGGCGCTTTCAATTCGATAGTGCTAGGCTGATCAGGACTGTCTTGCTTGATAAGGATGTGATTTTCTTCGCAGATGACATCGGCCTCTAACAGGTTCTGCATCTCACTGCGTTTGAGATAAACGTATGATCTTAACTACTGCCGTCGTCATCCAATTCCAGTCATATTTCCTCTTCACTTGATTCCAATTACTGTCAACTTTGCTTAACAAGTGAAACTTGAAGGTTACTGGTCTTCTGACATTGCTTTTGGGCGCTCTCCAGCTAGTGACATCATAAGTCGGAATCCAACAGCGGCATCAGAATCTCTATTTACTCGCAATTGACACGACTGTTATGCCTCTCGTCGAACGCAAAGGCGACTGGAATACCCACGACGGCACACACGACGATCCTCATACTTTAGCATTCGACCATAGAATCGAAGCAAGCGAAGCTCGCGATGGGCCCGGACTCGCAGGCGTCGAGAGGAACGTAAAGGCTACATGTGTCCTTACATACCTCAAGCCTGATTTTGGCTGGAGCAAATCCGGAGACAATTGGACATACGAACCGACTGCCAACGGTTTGAACAACATGGAGACTAGATATACGAAAAGTCTGCCCCTGTGCATAGAGTATGAGAAATACATCTACGCGCACGCTTTCGAGAAATCCGTCAGCGGCCCGTTGGTTATGGAACATATACGCTCGCTAGACTGGCCGTTGACGTGTACTGAGACAGATGGTAAACCAGCCACGGAATATGTCAGTCGCTTTCCTTTAGGCAGCCAGTGGATCATAGGTGATCGATATGCTTCTGGGTACCATTTGGGTAGTGGATACATAGGTACCGCCGGTCATTGCTTGGACGACACACTGCGAGAGAATAGACTGGGTGATTTGAAGGTCGTTTTCAATTGGGCAGGCGATGTTATGAGGAAGAGAGTATGGACTAGCTCAGAGATATTCGAGGTTGAAGAGTCAGCAATTGTGTTCGATTCCACAGGATTTTATCAAATTGATGTTTATATAGGATTGTGAAGCACCAAAGTCATGGTCTTGCTCCTCGATCTGAAGATGTTGAAGGCATTACCCGCTGGGCTAGCGAATGGGATTTCGCGATCTTCAAATCAAAAGGCTCACCGGCTCAGTTCTCGAGCCTCCAAAAGGTGGACATCGCAGCAGAGCCTCCCCATGTCGGCACTCCTGTCTACAATATTGGTACTCCACTGGGCACACAACTCAAGGTCTCTCCACGTGGTCAGATTCTCAGGTACTCTACGGATGACGGTAGCACGAGTCCATCACCTGCAGAATCCGAAAGTGGCACATACACCACGGACCTTGATCAATTTGGAGGTGGGCATGCAAAGGATAAATACAAGGCACTTCAAGTCCACGCTAACGTATTTGTGTAGGAAATTCCGGCGGTCCAGTCATAGATTCCAACACAGGCCTCGTAGTAGGCCACATCTCCTCAACCCAAGATACCGTCTCAGATTCCAGCATTGCCGCAATCGAGACGTGGGAACAGCAGTTCCTATCTCAATCGAGGAACTATGGCCGATGCGTCAACCACATCAATCCATACTTAGCTACCATGAACCCAACTGATGAAAGCTTCAGAGTACATCCCAAACACCTCCGACATCTTTTAGGCGCACCGATGGGCGATGAGTTGATAAGGAACACCACGCATATCTGCCCTGGTGATGTTGGGCCAAATGGGACGGTGCAGCGGGAAGGGAGGTATCAGGCTGTTTTTAGTCGTCATCATTCAGATTCGAGTGATGTGTGGCGTAGGAATGTTACGGCGAGGGTGGATCGACTCGCCAGTTTTATGGAGGGTAAGAATAATTAGCATGTTGCTTGTATACATCTAACACTATGGAATTGAGCTGAGAAGACTTATGGGGATCCAGAGCATATTCTACTCTTGATTTCCATTTTTTCTCAGTGTTTTCCATTCTAAGTAGCTGGAAGTTCGGTGCATCTGTCCCTCTATTTCTACTGCATCGACAACGAACAACAGCAATTTCTCGGCCTCGGTGCAATTTCTTCTTCTTAGGTCTCAGACTGTGGATACCGCTTCCATCATCTTACCGATGATGGCAAAATCCGGGACTGGCCCAAAAAAGACATTGCTCCTTGAAATTTACCCAACAAATTCACTCAAGTTCAAATACGATAAGTCATCAAGCTCGAGCGCTTGCATGGCCTATCAGCAATGCAGCATCGATACCCATAGTGCACGGGGACGTGCATCCTGATGCAAGGATGATATCCGAGACCACGTTGAGGTGCGAGGGTAAACATGGCTGTGAGACGTTATAGCCTCGGGTTGCAGCAACCGGAGATGAAGGTTCGAGGTGAGCAGACTGGCTTCCATCCCCGCTTTGCACTTGCGTTGTAGCTTGTGCATAGATTTGGGGAGATTGTGACCCTTTATAGATACTCGGTGGGGTTACCAGCATCACGCTGTGTTGAAGCTCTTGGGAGGTCAGCAAGTGCAAGTAACAAGCTATATCTGGATTGTTGTTTCCTGACTCGGAAGTTTGAAGAGAGCGGTGAAAAAGGAGAAGATCTCTCACTGTGCTCACCAGCTGGTGCTAGTCTGACTACCTTAGTCTGTGCCCACGGCGCATAACGTTTCAAAATGGCGCTGATTACTTTAAGGGCGAAAGGGGGTTTTGCGTAAGTATCCCTAGTGAATCATCCCTGTGGCGAGTATCTTCATATTATCCTAAAATTACGAGTATTAGCGTTTGTATATAATGAAAAAATACCGTATTCTAAAGACCGTTCTCTTACTAGTAGCTTATTTTAATACGATCTTCTTGGGTCTCTTGTGAACGAGAAATCTCGTAGGGGTCAATAGCTTTAATACGTAGGACGCCAAGATCTGCCAAGGCTAAATATGAAAGTTTCGGGTATTAAATACTGAAATATTAATCAACGCTATTGAGTTTCTGACGACGGATTCGAGCGATTTAGCGAATTTTATCGCAGGGACATTCCAGCGTATCTAATGCTACGAGTAGTAGGAGGGGTAGGCTAGTACCTACCTAGTAGGTACCACACCGGCTAGTAGGGCTGGACCCTGGTTTTAAAAATTACCGCTGACTCAGCGGCTAGGTACGGCGATCTCCTGAACGGATAATCTCGCCAGATTTAAATATACTACTAGGAGGTTTTAAATTCAAAATCTCGTATTAAGCTAACGCTCCTCCATGCCCGTAGCGAGTATTTTATATCGACGATAATTTATTTCAGTACTAGTATTGAAATTATCCTGAAAGACTAGCCGAAAACCCCCTTCCGCCCTTAAAGTAAGGCCATCTTGATTCTTGAAGTTAGCACGTTTCATGATAGAGCCAATGGAATGGCTGGGACTGGCTCAGCGCATATGGTAGCGGAACGGGCCGAGTAAGGAGACGCCCAGATCCCTCGATATCAAACCAATCCAGACTTCTGCCAAAAGACAACCCCTGGTCACTTACTGCAGGAGAAGAAGCCGAAAAAGGTCCAAATTGCCAAGCTGAGTCCTTTGTTCCCTCTGGAGACGCCCTTCACCCAAATTTGACCCCTCTTTGGAGGGTGGAGATGAGTAGGGGATTCCCTTTGTGCTATCACCTTCAACTTGATGAGACGCTATACCGGGTCGATCATGGCAGCGGCTATCATCTCTGTGCGGGTTTCTTTACCCTCAGAGCGACTTTCTCTTCTTTCCTCCTCACCACTCTCGTGTCATCAGCAATCGCTTCGTTCTTCGATAGAACATCCATTCCTTTCCTTCACCCTCGGTCCTAGCTGACCACCCACGTTCTTTACAAACATTCATTCACCAGAAGCCCAGGTCGGCATCCTCGAGCATTTGCATACCAAACTCAAAACCCACCAACAAAATATCCACTCGCATACTCTCAAAGACCTCATTAAGATGCGTGGAATCTGCCTCTCAGCCTCTATCCTCCTCCTCCCTGCCGCCCTGGCATTACCTAGCTCCCACGGCCACAATCATGAGCATCTACACAAGCATGAAGAACCCTACAAGTCGGGAGTGCCTTCGGGTGCTCAGCTGCCGACCGGCACTGTAGCAGGCCCCTACGGCATGGGCAATAGCACTGCAGGGGCTGCAGGTAGCACTGCTCTTGTTGGCACTGCTGGCATCACCGGAACGAGCTATGTTACCATCCAGAGTACCATCTACCAGACTGCTGGTGGCGCACTGGCGGAGTCTGCGTCACAAGCCGCTGCCACTGGCGCAGCCGGAGGATCTGGAGGATCAGGCGCAGGATCAGGATTTGGAAATACATGTGGAGGAACAACCACTGTGACCTATGCTCCCACCGTTACTGTCACTGTCACCGGCAACGCAGCACCCGCTGAGTCTGCCGCTGCAGTCACCTCAGCATCAGCTACCGTTGAGGCCGGAGCACCACCAATGGCGGCTTCTGTCACACCACAGGCAGCACCAGCAGGCCCTGCCTCAACCTCGCAAGCACTGGCGCAAGCGGAGACCGCCGCACCCATCCCGGCCAACACCGTTCCAGTCCAAGTCTACTCGAGCTCGAAGCCGCAAGCCAGTCTGGGTTGACAACTTCCAGGCTACTGGTACCAATGAGGCACAGCAGGCTTTCTTGCGCGACGTTGTGCCTTGGTTGGAGCAGAATGAGGCCCTCGAAATATACGCCTATATCTCTCCTGACCGTACTGCTCGGACGGGCTTCCTCAATACCGATGGGTCGATCTCGTCGCTTGGAACGTTCTATCCCAACTTGTAAGGACCAAAGAATATTATACATTAGATCGAGGATACAAGGGTAAAAAACTGCATAGCGGAGGATTTTCATACTGGCTTCTCGATGAAGATAGTGCTGGATAGTTTATTCACTTCTTGATGGCGCGGCCATTCTCTTGTTGATGTAGACAATTACGTGGTGGGAAATGGATAATAATGTGCGCAATGCTAGCTAACATCAAGGCTCATGCACTCTCATACTCTACCGCTCGAATTCTATATTGACTCTGAATCTTGCGTGCGTTGGCGATATGCTTGCAATGTTGGTCCTCGTATTTCAAAGAACGCGGATTGCTTCCCATCTTCATCCCGACGGCTCCTGACTTACGGTAGCGTATTTTCTTATTTCGTTCTCAGATTCTCCAGAGCTACACTGCAGGCCAAACCTCTCTATGTCACATCTATTCATCCCCGCGGTGGGAGGTAAATGAGCCATACAGCGACAGGAAGAAAAACTGAGCTTTATCCCCACCACATATAGAACCGTCTATTGGGCCATTTTCGTCTGCGTCTTGATTGCACCACTATGCTTTCTGTGCTTTGCCACTATAAGTCTGAGCCGAGGGGAGGGGAGGGTAATATAGCAGAGTCAAAAGGGAAGGGAAGGAAAAAGCTATTTGAGGCGCTTGCCAGCCTTTCACGGAACAGCGAGTTTTACGGTTATAAAAAACGTGATCTTCGTCTCGTATTCTAAGAAAGAAAAGATGGTGTGATCGTAGCCAGGATATCCAACAACATGACGGTTGTCTGCTACCTCCTCGTGTAAGCTCTAGTTTGACGGTCAAGCTCTGTCGCCTAGATACAATACATGCACCATGATCATAGTGCAGCTCTGATCTAGATGCATAAGCGGATTTGCGCGCAAACTAGAATGCCATCTCACGGGAACAACGCCAACGCGCGGACGCTCCTCACGAAACAAGGACCACCCTCCGCCGAGTCACCTGCACAGATATCGGACATCAGAAAGCAGGCCCCAAACTCATGATTGGAGGTCACGTCCGCCAGGGTATCATGGCAACCGGATGAACGGTATAAGCGTATCGTGTCGAAAGCGGTGTAACGTCCCGCGCCCCAGTCGAGTCCTATTCTTGGCGTGGTATTGTTCCATTCGATGCAATGGTCGTCTCTGATTTTAGGTCTGCTGTCCCTGGTCTCCCCACCCACTACGCCGTTCTTACATTCGGTATCCATTTCGCCATGGGAGCCGATCCAGCCGAAAGAATTGCGCTTTTCGAGCGTCGAGGAGGCTGTGCCGGGAGGTGGAAGTGAAAGAGCGTCAGAGCTAAATGCTAGGATCAGAAGTGCTTTGATTTGCATGGTTGGAGGTAGCGACCGTTCGAGGATGGAGAGTTGATGATGTTACGAGAGATGAAGGGACCAGCCCAAGATGTTGGCGATGCGGGAATACGAGGAATAGTGGTGAGGATGATGAAATGACGGTTGCCGTGGACAGCAGTGGGTACGAAGTATTGAAATTGTTGATGTATGGGGCTGATTGAGGTTGCTTGGATTCTAGAGGTGGTCCCATGGTGAGAGACATCATCTTTTAAATGGCAGAGGCCGGGCGAGGTACAAAGCTCCCAGGATGACGGGCGTTTCGATCCTGAAACTCTTCGTGTGCTTCACGTTTTCTCCATTGTATGGGATCAAAGCTTCATCTGGATGAAAATAGTGGGTTCTCTGCTTTCTTTTGGATCCTTCGTCTAGCAATAGATATGGAGGTCTGTGAATGGGAAACCATTCGTTCTCCCAGTCTCGTGATTCGAAAATGAGTCTTTAGACTCATACTGTGTTGACTCACACACAGTGCACATGATACAACCTAATGAAGAAGCTGTTTCAAAGGGACTGATGAGTCAACACCACAAGAAAAAACTAGGCAGGGTTTTCACAAGAAGATCCACCGCAGAAGCGGTCGTTCGTTCTTTCACGAGAATTTTTGGTAACCATATCATGAACAAAGCGTACGGCTTGCCAAATGCTCGACAACAGATCAAAATTTCTTTCTTCGGCCTCCTTCTCTGTTGAGCTTCTGTACTCAATTTCTGCTGCGCAGATTATTGGGAGGTGTCTCGTGAGATACTTTCCTGCTGAACAATAATCAAGTTCTTACTTGATACTCATCTTCATTATTGCATTTTCAGCCTGTCAGCGGCTTCCTATACCACATATACTCTACAATTTCCATCAACGATAGCTATCTCAGCATGCTATCCATTAGCCCTTCTCATACTCGCCTTGAGCACTGCAGCCTTCTCCTACCCCTCCACCAACGAAACCCTCACACTCCGCGCCTCCCGCGGCTGGATCGGCGCTTTCGACAAAGACGACACTGGCTGCGCAAATCCCGACGGCCAAGACGGCACCAACGGTGCCAGACCCGAGCTCCTACCAGGTCAATGTGTGCCATTCAACCCCCAAACGGGCAGGATCGGACTCGATTGGGGTGCAAGCATGTACCGCTTTTCGACGCTGACGGCCTACCAAAACGATGATTGTACTGTTGTTCAGACGACTATTGAGAATACTCCCGATACGGCTGGAGACTGCTTTTTGTTGTCGAATCTTGGAGGCGGAGAGGGTGGGGAGGTGATCAGTCCTTGTTTTTGGTTGAGCGTTAGGGCCAGCTGAGTACAGTTCGACTCCGTTTATTCAATTGTACGTCTAGTCGGGCTTATCGGAAGAAAGACTTTGGGTGAGCAGATTTGCATAGTCGGGAAACTGATTCAATTCCTAAAGACCTATTTCCATTTTGTGGCCATGTCGTCTTCGTCACAATATTCAGTTTAATAGATCATATCACAAGCAATTACTGTTGATCATCTGGGTATGGCACATAGAGTATGTTGCAGGTTTCATCGACGTACGTTTTGCAAATTGTCTCCGACTTACGAGGAGATTTGTTGACGCAAAAAGGGACCACGAGGAATTTCGTTGTGCTTTGTACTACATCTGCCACTAATGTAGTCCCACCTGACGGCATGGGGCACGTTCATACAATCGATGACGAATTCGTTGTATCGTCAAAGGTTAAGTTCTGTCAGTGGGCTTCATGGTTTTTTCGGTGCCACTAAGTTATATGACGACACCAGCGTCTGATATGACAAGTCGAAATAGTCAACTAATCAACATAATTTCATCAACAATATCCTGTTCTAGTAGGTGCTAAAACAAGCTGGATGGATTGCTTCTCATGGGTAGGGACCGACGAAATGAGTGAACCACGATCGCTTCTTAGCTCTCATTAAAATCTCGAACGAGCCACTAACTTCGCTCCAGGTTACTCAGAGGTGTGTCATCCTCCAGTCATCGTTGAGGAGGTGTGATGCTCACGATACCTCAAGATCCCATGCAAGCTATGCAGCGTCACCTTCAACATCCAACGGATACGGCGGCCAAATGAGCCTTACTACACTGCATGGAGGGTTTGGCAAAGCTTCGTTGGAGATGAATATCGTGAGGAGAACTTCGTTCGCAAGGGGTACTGCGGCCCATCTTGTCCAGCCTCGGCTGGTTGTCGTAATCACGAAAGGAATTTTGTGCCGTCGGATGACGGTAGAATATGACGACGGCGATCACGTCTTCGGAGACGACGTAGACGGCGAATATGGATCAGACGACGAGTCGGTTGGGCTCGATAATGACTTGGCAGACGACTTGGAAGAGCAGGGTGCGACTATTGCAGACGTAATAATTGATGGGGTAGCAGGGTCTAGTACCGAGGGTCAGGATCGTTTATATTACCTGGAGAGCTCGGTTCGCGCATCATGAAATCAGATGTGAAAGTCAAGAGGAAGAATATGTTGCCAAGGGCGACACAAATAGCGATGGGGATGGTTACAACATTAATAAAGAAGTGAATACCGAATGCTCGAGCATTTGCTGGCCCATATTGCGATCATTACGGCGGCTACACTGAGTACAGAATCTCTGCAGACCAAATGAAAGGCTGTACCACATCGGATAGCCTGTCAGGAAAGCCGCGGATCGGAAGCCTGAAGGAGACGATCATGATTGCAAGCTGACCAGTAATTACTTCCTCTCCGGCCTCAGAGGGTATATGTCTTCACGGGATGACATATATCCTAAACAAATTCCCTCTCGCCATAGAGTCGATGTATGATCTGCGGACATAGGCATTGGGCCCCATGTAAGTTCCAAGTTCGAAGAGCGACCCTCCTCTATCCCCAAGACAAGTCACTAACACAGTCACGTACAATTTGCTCAGATGGATAACATCGAAATACATGTACCCTCCCATCCTACATATTTCGAGATCTTCACTCGGGCTTCCCCCCTCCACACAGGCTGTATCGACGTAGACGGGCTGATAGGTTGGCGCAAATTGGAGTCGGACTATAGCTCGGACCGCCAATTTCCACGGCATTCCGAGGTGTGAAGTGGCCGCGAGCAGACGTGGAGTAACAAGAATGGTGATGAATGGCTTGCTGTAAATCCGATCCGCATCCCTGGACTCGAGAATTCGCTGTGGTCGGGCCGTGCAAAGACTAGACGTATCTCTTTCTGTACGGAAGCCCACGTTTTCAGCAGTAGCCATCAATGGCAGTAGCCTTCAAAGTATACGAAAACCCAATATACGCATCGAATGACCCTGTTGCAAAGCTGCCACTTGAGCTTTCAGACGCGATTCTCGACCTCCTTGATCCCATCGACACTGCTGGCTTACGCTTGGCATCTTGCGCTCAATATCTCCTAATCTCCAAATGGAGGGCGCAGCTGGAGAAGGAGATGCCGTGGCTTCAGCAGGTTTGGGATGACGTGGAACCTTCTCTCTGGGCTACCGTCACTCATGCTGAACTCAAAGCCGCCATCAAAAGGATGGAGCATGCGCCATCATTTTTTCACGAGCAGCATTCGATGTACCGCAACATCATTCAGGAAGGAATGCCAGAAATTTAGGAGAGCTGGAGCAGTAATAATACGTGGCTTAGTGAAGTTCCGAGCTCTGACTTCAAGACTCACCTAGATCCAAACACGCATGCGTTCGAACGGCTAACACGCTACCCCACGAGGGGACGAATTGGTGCCGATTGTACTACGAGGTCAAGAAGCACTGCGGGAAAATGCAGGATCTGCATAATGGGCAGAGGATCTAGACTGATTTCGAATAAATATTGAAACGCATCTCTGGATATCGTTCTGAGGGTAGTAATGTAGATTGAGCTGGGCTGTCCAGTATGTTCGTTGGCATTGTATCACAGCTTTCTATGAATATTCATGAAATGAAAGAGGGCAGTTTTCTAAAAATGCATTGTCCAAGATCTGGTTTGCTGATGAATGAATTGGAGTCCAGAATTGCTTCAGGTTTGTTCTCGTGTCACTATAGTCATTCGAATACTCCCTTTCAAACTTCATTACTAGGGGAATCCTTCGTTCTGTTGCATGGATCACACCTTATACCGGCAAGCTCCTACAGTGAGCTCTTAAAACCTCCGAAGTATCGCGAGCTACAGAGGTTCGACTCTCTATATGACTGCTGTCACTGCAACGAAAAGCTCCCTTTATCTCCCCAATAGTCAATCAGAGTCTTCCGCGCGAACAACTGTGTACTCTATGTAAATTATCCGATGGCCTTGCCACGGATCCAAATACTATCCATTCTGCCCGGTTTTCTTTGCTGACTTGTCCCATTTCCACTTTAAGCCTTTCGCCCTTGGGCGATCTGTGCCTAATTCGTTTTAGCCTTTGCGGTTGTTGTGCTATTCGTAGCAATCGTCTTGTCACTGCTCTTCACCGTCATAATATGTGTGGTAGATGGGCTGGCTGTAAACGATGCGTTGCTAATGATTGGTAGGTTGTATCTTATTGGCAAATCAGCTCTATCTGATAGACATCGTCTGCTGGAATTTCCGCCACTGACGGGTTTTTTTCCTGCGCTACGCTCGCTTTTGCTCGAGACTGGAATTCGGCCAAGCTTGGGGGCGCCAGGATACTGTCCTAGCTGTTCGACAGCAGGATCTATGGTGGACAAAGGCGTAGAGGGCATGGATTTCAATATCCTCGTACCCTTGATCGCGTTTGACGTTGCAGCTTTCAGAACAGCGTGTTCTACCGCCATTCTCGCAAAGAGTGCGTGGAACGGAGCTGGACCATCCCTCGCATCGTAATATTCAGAGTTGCCGTATTCTCTCCAGAAACCTCGGGAATTGCCAACCACCCATAACATGTTCTCATAGCCGCGGAAGTCTCGATTGATCCAGTGCCTCGCCTGGATGTAAGGATGCCAATTGACGCCATGGAGTCCCGGAGGAACTTCAAGGCAATCAGCGGCTCGCCACCACGCAAAGCCATGCTCAGTGGTCCGACTCAGTGCGCCAGGGTTGTAACTATTGATCTCGGCTGTCTCACAGTCGTACGCCAGCCAGATCATGTTGGGATCCAGTCCTTTGAGAGGCTCGTCGTACCACTTTGCTGGTAGCTGCTCTTCACCCGTACACTCATGATGTCGTCTTGTCTTGATAGCCAAGTCGAGTGCTTGTGCAATAGCAACCTTCAAGGTTGCTACGGCGTCGTTTCCCGCATTGTGTGCCCCAACGAAGACCAACTTCCCTACCCCACGCTTTGGTTTCGAGTACTTGCATTTTGCAAATCCATAGTATCCCATCAAGCCACTGAGACCTTTCGGCATCGAGCCTTCTGTATCTTCAATGATAACGTGGGTGTCAATACACCCCGAGTAGTAGAAATGGTTACCGAGCTCGATCCCATCATCCTCCATGGCCTTGAAGTCCTGCTCCATGTTATGACCCACAAGGAACAATCTCGGACCTGGGTTGGCGCTATCTGCTGATGATAGAGCATTAGTAACATCAGCCCCTATGCCCAGGAGTATCCGTGCCTCCTCGACAAATAGGACATGACCATCCGGGCTGGCGAGAGCGATATTGACTCTCTTTGGCATGCTGTGTCGCCTGTTGATCAGTGGGCGCAAGCAGTCTGTGAAAACGGTGTCCACTTACGCTGTGGGTTCAGGGGAGCAATTGGGTGGCAGGAATCGCGGAAGGAGTTTGTACTGTCAATAGCTGTAGGCTAGAGTTTAAGTCTTTTAATGTCCTAGGTGGTGAGTTGTAAATTTGAAGAAAGGGTTTTGCGGATGATAATTGAGAAATAGCAGTCGAGTAAGAGAATCTGGTGTCTTGTCTCGACATTGTCTTACTCTACCGTGTTACAAGGGCACAAGGGCAAGGACACTTGAGACCAGCAGCTGATTGGATCAAGGGCCCTTGAGGGAGTGACACAAAGAAAAAGGGCCCCCAACGAGGCCAACTGTACGACCGAAAAATCCGGACCAAGTGTTGGCTAACCGTTTTCAGCTATGCCCACGCCGTTATTCCTAGCTGTACCACTATACTAGCCCAACATAAAGAGGTTGAGGGTCATATATATATAACTAGGGTATAAGGTTGCCAAGATGATCTCAGACTCCAGTGACGCCGCCAGACGCTATTAAGACGATTGGTATATTTTAGACGTGAGTCTTCATGTTTTTTCGTGTACCGACGACGGCTCCTATTCCCCTCGATCTAAGAGAGGCTTGGCACTAGCGAATCGATGGTCAACGTTATAGAAGTCTCGGAAAGGCCCCTATGGTAGCCTCTGTTGGTATGGATCCTTCTTCCATTCAACAAAGAACTGCGGTGGGGTGACACATAGAGAAGTTGTCACATTCTTATCGAAGGCCATGGTCCGTGGTTGTCGAGATTTTGGAGGTGAGTTCAATAGTACAACTTCAATGATCATTTTTTTCGCCTCTGAGGCGCCGGACCATCCCTTTCTGGACGTAAGTGAAGCCACCAGATGGCGTTATGGGCAGATCCTCCTCTCCAAAGCAAGGACAGAGAATAGCTGGAATCTGAGAAAGTTTTCAAACATGACTCTGAGAAAGTCTTAAGCAGATGAGAACGCAGCATCCTAGCGATACAGGAGATTTTGATACCTAAATAGCGTTGGTTTTGTTTGCTGCGCTTTGTTTGTAACCAATGAAAGATTCTATGGATTCCTACTGATATGCCGCATCCCGTATCCAGATGTCGAAGAGATGTGGAGTAGAATTCTGGCGCTTTGAGACACTATTCGTGGTGCGGCGGTAAAGAGAGAACCTGTCAGTGAATCGAATGCAAAGTTATTGCTTTTCATTTTTTTCACTCGGGACTTCCTTCGAATACATTGTCGGATACAGGGACAAAGGAAAGTGAAAATATTATGATCCCCAAAAGCTATCTGGTAGGTTTGAGGAGAGGATCAAGTGACAAAACTACCATTAAGAGACGGCCATGGTCTCCACGAAGACAGACAGAAACAGGTAAACGCAACTGGGAATACAACAGTATCATTCTCACCTTTGTGTCGCGTACGCTAAATGAGTGGCTGTGTATTTAGGAAGGTAGCTGAGAAGCCATGTTAATCCTCTCCACAGAATTCTCTTCTTTCACCCTATGGGTACAGAGAAGCTGTTAGATGGTATTACCCAAATACCACGGGGGTAGATTGCACCGCCACCTTGAATGAAACTTATGGGACCATGACCTCGTTGGGTTCGAGTACTGAGGACTCTATGCCTACTGGATCACAGAAGATCGCTGCGATGATAAAAATTACATAGTCACCCCTCGGGCTTCCCCGGAGTCACCCCCGGGAGATCCCCATTCTAGCGCCTTGTCTGGCTGTGGGAGGCCAGCTTAGGGGCTCGCTTAGGGGCTCGCTTAGGGGGGCCCCTCATTGAACTTTTCTTTGTTGCCGAGAGCTTGAGAGCCCTGTTGCCTGCCGCGGGCAGTGCAGGCCTGCAAATCATGCGCAGTAAAGCCAGATCAACTTTTGTATCCAGATTCGGGACTCTCTTCCTCGAGAACAAATTCTCTGCTTGACACAACATGGTATAAGAATCCTTTTTTGTGAAGCTTTGGATCTTTGACCGTGTTTCAGCAACAACACTATGGCCTTCGACGACCTAATCGAAGCAGTCAAGTCAGTCAAGACCCACAAACGATTCAATCTCCGAGCAACTGCTATCGGAGCTATTCTGCTCGGTGATGTCCTCAATTTTGCTTCACTGTTGGCCGCATTCATCAGCAATGACGGCAATGCACCCAAATATCTTACCATCTGGGCATCCATAGTTGTAAGTCTGTTCTAGAGACGTTATGCTTGTAACACAAGCTTATACTCACAAGCTCGGATGTTCATTCCTTTGGAATTGTGTTGATCTTGCCACGCACTCTGATCAAATCTTCAAAAGCAAGCATGTTCTATCGCTGAGCACCCTGGTGTTCTTTGATATGCTGGGATTCCTCAGCTACCTAGCTCTAATCATTGCCAATGGCATAATCATCGGTGACCTCTGGCACGGTCCGACTGTGTTATATACGTACAACTCGGTACCGTGGATAACGTGCTGGTAAGCGTATACCTGGCATCTCGAAACGTTCCAACTTTGCTGACATTCGCTAGCGGTATCCATGGCATCATTACGCTACAGAACCTACCAGGTATGTTTCTCAATCTAGGAAACCGCAGCACATGCTGCGCCGAGTGCCACCACAAGGCGAAGAGAGGCGCGACAGGAGGGGATGGAGCGAATCGATCACTACTTGAGCGGGAGCAGTACGACGAGCATTACCAGGATATCGAGAGGAATACGCCTGGTGCTTGATGCTGTTTTCGAATACTTATATATACAAACAGACATATGAGAAAGGAGTGGAATAAGAGTTGATATCTGTTGCTGACGAGCAAGGTTCATGCCAAAAAACGATGCGAAATGCGTGACCAATCTTAGCGCCCTCGGGACTCGCTATTAGAGCCGATATATACCAATCGACTTCTTGCTTAGGTCGCGAACTGGGTCTTACTGGCCAAGCACTTCTTCACGCTGCTCTCTAGTATTTGGCCCAGGACCCCGACCTAGTGGTAGAGTCCCATGTCAGTTTCACTATGTGCATTATGGGAAAGGCGTAGGTTGATAACAGCGAGCATCTTGGACTGACCGTCGGTGGCACGACCATAGAGATATGGTCAGCCTCCTCCACTACAGAACACTCAACATCTCCGACAAGCTTGTCCCACGCATTCGGCCCAAATGCCGATCCCTTGGCATAGAACCACGACTTCATCCCTGTTTCTGAATCTTCCATGGGATTCCCCAAGATACTTGGTGGATCATCAGCACGAACATCAAATGGATCTTCCTCGGATTCACTTAAGCCTTCCTTCGCCCAAGTTAGGAAGCTGGGGTTCGGACGGCGAGAAGGATCCAAAGGTAATGGGCTGGTAGCATGTCAACGCTTTCACTGTACTGACAAGGTCATCCTTGAGCTTTTGCGATGCCCGAGCCTGGACCTGGCCACTTCGATTGATGCCTGTGAATAAGCCTGCTAACTCAATCAAATTGAACGTTGTCTCGAGTTCGTCCGGCATGGGTTTTGGAACACGCATGTCGATGAGGATCAGACCAAGAATTTTCTCATTTTGCCCGAGAAGCTGGCGCGTGACTTCATAGGCAGACACAGCTCCCGCCGACCACTCACTAATAACGTAAGGACTCTGTAGTTGGAATTTGCGCATTCCGGCCCAGTACATACGACAAACTTCTTCGACGCTGCAAGTGTATTCCTGAGGGACGTTGAGGTATGGTGACTCTAGTGCGTAGATACGAATGCCCGTAGAAAGGGCTGGCAGATGAATGTACGCTGCTGCAGATCCGGTTCCGTGGGTGACAAGGGAAAGGAGGTACTTCTTTGGATACTTTTCGCCTACGAACTAGAACGGCGTGGCTGGAGTACTCTTTGGACTGCGTTTGGACGATTTGTTGAATTCTTGCAGCCAAAATTCTGCCAGCCTCCTTGGGCAGGTCTATAGCTGCAGTATCGTCATTCTCGGAAGTCAATGGATACGCTGTTTGGGGTTGCATATCAACGATTTCGACGTCATCTGCCCGATGGGTAGAGTCGTCAGCAGGGCTGATTGAACCGTCCGATGGGGCGCTCTGATTGGCCTCGAGCAAAGTATCGACGGCTATCCAGCTGGGCGCTTTGGTGGAGCTTGGTGCCTGTCCCAATCCCCACTGATGCCTGCTACTGAGGGGAAGTCGTTGAAAGAGCTTGCTCGAAGTTCCATATCCATCTGTTTCTGAGCTGCGGAGATGATTGCGATACTCATGAGAGAGTCGACATCCATATCGGCGAACAATGTGGATGATATCCAGATTCCTTAGACATGATGCTCAGTAGGGTCATTGGACTCATTGCTTTGTCAGGCTCTCCATGCTCGTCGCTTGAAGAACTCTGGGAGGTGGCTGAAATGCTTGAGTCAAGGTCCGAAGAGCTGCTGTTCGATGTACCGGGATCGTCCTCTTGCCGCTTCGAAGGTTGAATTTGTCAGCGATCTGTCCTACTCACCCATGTTTGCGGATGGTGCCTTCGTGGGCATGATCTCCGAAGAAGAAGACTGCCCGAATGACCCTCAAGTCTTTCTTCGTCATCTCGTGAAAGCGAATACCTGAGCACAGTGCGACGAGAGCATCTCCGTCATAAACGGAGATGTCGCCAGGAAGAACATCCTTCTTTTCCGCGGGTTGGATGGACACATAGGTCGAGTGGGCTTTGGTCTCGGAGAGCTCTTTGAAGATGTGTAAAGCTTCTAATCCAGTAGAGACGTAAGCAATTTCGTCTTTATAAGTGACGTTTCTATTGAGATGGAAAACCGCCAGATGCACGATCGTATCCACCCAATAGTCACTGTGGGTGAAGTTGCCAGTGCCGAAGCTAGACCTGAGCTTCACAATGGCGGCAGCATCGCCATATTCCTTGTCCATGAAGACTTTTTCCATACATATCACCATACTTCACTAGACTGGCAAAAGATTTGTGAAAGCTGGGTCGCTGTAAGCGATGGGACAGTCCAACAGTGGCGGATTTGGTCAGATCATGTATTCTCCTTCTGATGAGGTGAAGCGTGCGAGCGCACTTGGTGATGCAGGCTCCATTCTTGCCAAATTGAACTTTGCAGCCACCGTTCGCCTGAGAAGATTCTTCTTCTCTAGACAGGAACGAGACCTGTGCTGTATCGCTGGTTTTTCTACGACATGGCAGCGTTAACCTCAATCATCTGCTGGGGATTCCGGATAGAAACCACTACTTAATGTGTAATGATCAAGTTCGCTATTGACAGTTCTGGGACCTGGCCGCCACCTATCGCATCGTGTAGATGTATTTGGCTGCCTTAAGAGCCATATCGCAAGAAAGGCTAGCAGGGCACATTGCGGTGCCATCGACCAAATGACCTTGGATCTATCGCATAATTTTGGCTCCGAAGTGTGGGATGAGAAGCTAATCGGTATCTTGTCACCTTCAAAAGACTCTTTCTCAACGTATTGAAGACAAGTCGTCAGCAACTGTTTCTCCTCCGGTACCGCCGTAGGCGCAGGAGCTGACTGACTGCTGGTTACCGGTGCGATGAGATTCTTCTAATAAGGTGACCAGTTGATATCGAAAGCATACGAAGGCAATTCGAGAAGTGTAAGACAGCCGACGTACTCTCGATGGTACTTAGTCCATGCTATTCGGACGTTTGACGTGTAACCATGGCTGCCGTAGTCGAAATGGTTTTCCAGCTTGCAGTGATGTTTTGGACGGACACACCGAATATATTCAACGCGGCTTATCTAAACATATTTTGCTCCGCTCAATCGCGTTCCTTATTAAGTGGCTGCCAGCCCGATGATAGAATATGTAGACATGTACGATAAATCTATCGATATAGGATATTCGAAATTGGGATCGCCAACAGAGGTGTGCACAAAACAAATCAAAACATCTTGGTGATAATTCAAGACTTTTTTCATTCAAAAGTGTATAATCCTTGAAACCATGTTACTTTTGATGAATGGTTGACTTAGTAGGTATAGGAAAATCGATTTTCGGTTGTAACATCTGTTCCATTATCAACTAGTCGTTATAGGGGACCAAGATCAAAGCAGCAGACCGTTAGCAACGCCCATAGGTATGGTTCTTTCATGTGTTGATGTAGTTCATTAAGGAGTAGTAACTATGGTAGTTGCCAGCTATGTATTATCTTAAGGGGCTTGCCCTAGCCCTAAGCCAAGACCTGCTTAATAAGCTAGGCTGACCGGGAATAATAGTTATTATCTAACGCTCCTATTAACTACCTAACCGTTAGTAATACTATTATAGCGACGTTATAGTCCTATACTAACTCCGACGCGAGCCCTAGTATAATATTAAAGGTTATAAACTTTATAGGGCTTAAAGGCTTCGTTAACCTATTTATAATTATAAGTAGTCGTAAATTAGGGTTACTAGTTTTGGTTAAAGTAGAATACGAGGGACTTAGTTAAAAAATTACGATTCCGGGTAAATACGACCACGTCGGATTAAGAAAGTTCCTATATATAAAAGATACGTATTTACGCTGCGAATCGAACGGTATTATTAGATTTATATTATCTACTTTCGTTATCGGGTAAAGTAATAATCCCTGTATTAAGTTTTAATATTCGCGCTTAAGTCGCGGCCCGTTCGTACTCTAATTCTTAGAGTTAATTAATTAGTCGGATACCTATTAATATAATATTATCCCGAGACTAAATTAGCGTATTAATAGGTATCCGATTAATTTATTAATCGAATAATTTCCTCTATCTTAAAAGATAGTAACGGGTTCGCTACTATTACTACCGAGGCTTTATCGGCCTCGGCCGTCCCGTAACGTATTTAATAAAGTAACGCAGTAATAATCGATTAATTAGGGCGACGTATTATTTTTAGAATTATTAGATTATAAAACGCGCTAGCTACGCCTCTAAAGCTTAATTCGGTAGATAATTATCTTTTCCGTCGCTAGGATCTCCCGTTAATTATATTATTTTTATCCGATTCCTCTATATAACGCCCTTAGTATCCTAGCTTAATTAGGTATCGTAGGTATATTATAGGCCGTCTAACTATAAGCCGAGAGGATAAATAAAGTAAATAGAGAGCTCGATAATAAAAATACCGCGTGAAAAAGAAAGAATTATTATAATAAAATATAGCTAAACTTTATCCGCCAGATATATCTATTATTATAAAATATTTTTAAATACTTTAGTTAATTCGGCCAGCTCCCTTTATTACCCTTTATCCATTGAAGGTATAGGATCTATATCGGGGTACCTTTACTCCTTATTAATATTTATACTTTTAAGATTCGACTATTTAACTTATAATAAATTAGGTTTATTCTAAGATTACTAGAGACCTAATATTAGCTACCTCGCCTATTATTACTATTATATTATTATAGAATTATACGTCGTTTTTCCCCTAATTATATTAATAGATCCGATATAATTTAGATACCCTATATAAGGTTTTCTATATCCCCCCTTTACTTTCTAATTCTCTTCTCTTTAGCGATATATATACTTCGACTACTATTTATTTATAGATTAACTTAGAGTTAGTTCCTTTTTAATTCTCTTTTAATACTTATATACTAGAAATTTTAGGTTGAGAAGAAGGTTAATAATATTCGCTGAGTATAGAAAGCTCGAGAGAAGAAGAAATATATATAAACTCGATCTCCCTCCCCCCTTTTTAATCTACTAGTATACCCTACTCTAGTAATCTACTAACCTCCCGTAGAAACCCTCGACTCTAGTAATAATACCGCCGAATTATTTATTCCCTCGTTTAGCTTTTAAAAGCCCTACTACGGTAGCCTATTTATAATACTATTAGTCTCCCGTTTATTAGAGGTCCGTCTAGGCCTACTATTTATCTTTAGTATTAGAGGTAGCGAGAGAAGACCTTATTTCGATAGTAGCGATAACGAGACGTAGTTTAATACCGATATTAAAGGTATCTAGATACCGTCTACGTCCCGTATTCGCGGTCGCGAAAGATTACGATGTTCTACTCGTATATAAAGATCCTATAAATTATCGAGATAATTAACCGAATTGGTTAAGAATAAATATAAGAGCCCGATATTAACTATAGTTAATAATAGCCTATTAATATAGTTATAACGGGAGTATCTAGTATCCTTACTCTTCTATAAATAGATTTACTAAAATCCTATCCGAATAGATAGTAGCGATGAAGGTCTATTTTATCTAAGTTTTATAGATAAGATAAGTAGTAGCTCGAGCGCTACCTCCTCCCCCTCCGTTTTCTAGTCGCGTACCCGTTCTCGCCGAATTCTATCTAAGATTTAGAAGACGGATATAGAATTTATAAATTAGCTAGCCTATATTAATATAATCTTATCCTAAAATTAGGCGGCTTATTATAACGATAATACGTTAAGCCGACTATGGTTTAGGTATTGTTAATACTACGAGTAGTCCACGACCTCCCTACCCTCGAAGGTATTAAATATATAATAACTGAAATAAATAAGTATTAACGCGACCTCGTCCCTAAATATACTTTATCGGATCGTTTAGTCCCTCTTATCTTCGAATCGGGACGTTTAATGAATTAAGAAGAGAGCGAGTAAATCTATATTTAAGGGATATAGGAACGTCTTTTAGCCGAGAGTAATAACGGCGATATTAATCCTAGTCTCAGCCTCGCCCGATACGAGGATTAATTCCTATAGTCGGATGATACTCGATAATTGAATTTACTACCCTAAATCACGTTAGGTTTAAACGACGCTTCGCTTAAATTCCTCTAAAGTTTCAAATATTTTATTTAATAGTATTATAATTAACTTCTCCGTTTTAGAATATTATTATCTAATATTATTAAGTTACTATACTAGATAATAGTATCTTAAAATATTAATATTCGTTATAATCGCTATTACCCGTTACTACTTTAACTTTAAAACTTTACCGCGATTAAATTTTTATCGCTTAATAATAATTATTACACACTAAGTTTTACTACTAAATCGATCCATACCTATATAAATAATAAATTATTACGCGCTAAGTTTCTCTACTAAATTAATCTATACCTATATAATTCTTTAATTATTACGCGCTAAGTTTCTTTACTAAATCTATCCATACCTATATAATTCTTTAATTATTACGTATTAAACTTCTCTACTAAAGTTATTTATACCTATATTAACTCTTATATTACTCTCTTAAAAAATCGTAAAAGATCTTTCCTAGATTAGTAAATTACCGTCGCGACGATATAATTTTAATTATTAGGGTAGTTGAGTTTAATCTAGATTACGAATATAGCTCCGGTTAAAACGACTTTATATATCCCTATTTATGAGGTTAATATTTTCTAGCCTTTATTAATACTTTATTTATTATAAATTATTAAGACTAACGTCCCTAATATTTAATAATTTATATTTAGTAATTTACCTAAGATATAATCTAGTTATCGATATAGAGTAAACTAATTATGGGTATAAATATAATATATTTTAATTATTATACCCGTTCTAGACTAGAGTATAAAGTAGTAGGTATTAAATTATATCGCTTTTCGTCCCTATATAAACTAGTAATTTAATAGGTATTATATCGCCTAGCCCTCTATTCTATCGTCCTAGTTTTATTTATTTTTATTATGAATATTACCTAGTTACTCGGGCCTATTAGAGTTATAATCTTTATCTCTCTTTTTATTATAGTTAACCCCCGTTAGGAAAGACCCTACCGTAATAAAGCGCTATATTTATAACGATAATATAGGACTTATCTAGATTTACTATAAATACGGAGGACTCGAAAAATTCTTTATAAATTTATCCTCCTTTAGTCCCTTCGCCTTTATTTTTAAAAAAAGATCGCGGCCCTTTTTAAGTTTAATTATAGTTATTATTAAATACTCTAATATACGGATAGAGATTTAAATTATATTACTCTCGGCCGCCTTTAGGGCCGCCTTCTACTTTTATAAAATATTAGATTATATATATCCGTCCTACCTAAGAAGATCTCGTCGTATAATTTCTTAATATAGCTTAACTAATAATAGTTTAGGAAATACCTCGGAGTTTATATCTATAATAGCCTCGCGTTTATATTAATAACGGGTACCGCCTATAAATTTTTATATAATCCGATAAATACTAACTTTAATTATATATTCGGTAATTTTATCTCTCTTTACCTTTGGCTTATCTTCTTATAACTTAATTATAATTAAGATTATAAAATAACTTTTATTTCTAGTAGTAAAGGCCTCCGTTTTCTCTTCTATATATTCGATACCTTTAGAAACTCCGACTTTAATAATTAAGAAAGGATAGCGAAGCGGGAATTAATAAATCGAGGCGTCGGGGATAATATTCCGAGTAATAATATTTAAAGTTAAATCCGGCCGGGTTTAACGGAATTTAAGCGCGTAGCCTATATATTTTAGATTAAATTTATAGTTATACTAGATTTTAATTATTCGAGAAAACCTATTAAAGGCGAAAGAGCCTAAAAGTTTAGTTATATTTTTATTCTTTATATTCTTTTACGGATACTCCTCGAAGGTATTCCTTATATTGTCTAAAATGAATTATCCGTAATATACCAGATATTAATACGTTTAACTCGGTGTAAACGGGTAGTTTAATTTTTATTTTACCTCCTCGGGAGGCTACGGTAAATATACCTCCCGCTTTTTTAAATATTTATCTTTAAAGTATTCTAGGAGCCTAGGTAAAAATAAAAGTAAGTTAGTACCGGGTATATATTCGGAGCTAGATATAAAGGATATAATTATTAATTCGTAGTCGGAGTTTAAAGGTATATAAGTATATTTAAAAGAGCTTCTAATATTTATTAGACCTATGAAATATTAAGAGGGGAGTTCTACCTACCTAGGAAACTTTACTCGTCGATAATTAAAGATTTTAATAAAATACGTCTCGGTAATTTATAGAGTTTTTTAGCCGGGTAGTAGTAGCCTTTTTTACCTCGAAAATCCTATTCTCTAATACCGGCTACTAGATAGTTTTAGTAGTAAAGATTTTCGTCTCTCGATTTATCTTAGGGCGCGGATACAATCCATAAAGTATTTTTTATTATTTATTATAATATTCTTTAGATACGGATTAAAGCCGCGAGTTTTTATTTTAACTATCGATAGCCTTAACCCCTTTAATAGTTAAAACAATTAGGGTTATCCGTTAATACTCGGAGTTATCTTTTTAATATCGCGATCGATTATATAACTCGTAATTTATTATTCTTATTGTGTTTATTCCTTATTAAAGTCGGCCGTTTTATATTATATAAGTTCCCTAACCTCTACTATATTTAATTACGATTTTATAGATTTATTATCCTCCTATATTAATATCCTTTAGACGAATTATTACTACTAGAAGAATCATTATCTCCCGACTCGTCTTTATTTATTTTTTTAATTTATTTCGGCCCTCTTTTTACTAGCGAAGCCTAAATAACCTAGAACCTCTTTATATTCTTAGCTTATTTTTTCTTATAGGCTCCTTCCTTTTTTAGGCCTACCCGCGAGAATATTATTTTACTAATTATTTTTATAATTCGCTCGATCGAATTTAATCTCCGCCTATTAGTCTACTCCTTAATTTATATTAATTATTTCGTACCTCGATTAATTCGGTCTTTTAAAGGTATACCCGTTTTTATTAAATTTAATAGCGTCGCTTTTTACTTCGAGATTTATACCTAAGTATATTTTCGTACCTCGTTTAACCGAAATCGTACTAGCGCGGAAGATAAGGATATTCTCCGATATATATAACCTGGCTAGAAGAGATAGTTTAATACGGATTTCTTATTATAAATAGTTTCTTTATTAACTTAATTTAATTTAATTATTATTAATATATCTTCCGTTAGATTTTCTTCCCGCTCCGAAGAAAAAAAAGAGTAGCGACTATAATCTTTATCCGGAGATTTAATATCATAGTTATATTAATCGCTATAGTTTATTATTCGTTAATTATCTAAATCTTCGGTATTTATCCCGCCGACGGCGTAGTCCGGACTCTATATAAATATTATATAATTATTTTATCCTTTTAATTAGTATACGGAATCGAAAGGAAGGTAGTTATCCTATACCTAAACTTCTACGTCGCTACTACTTTTATAGCCTTATTTTAGTAATATATCGATAAGAGTTAAATTATTTTATATTTCCCTATTAATATCTCTTTCGCCTATAAATAATTTTGAAAAATTAATCGGTTATATATTAAGAACTATATTATTCTCCTATAATCCTCGCTCGTTATTTTCGTTCTTTATATCTTCTATTTCTAGCGCTCCTAGAAGGTTCTTACTCGGTAATTTTATTAAAATAATATTATAGTTAGTTCTATTCGGTACTAGCCTAGAAATCGTAGTTAGCTAGTCTCGCTCCGCCTTAAAATATTCGCCTTCTTTAGACTCTTTACTCTCTAGACTACGGCCCTCTATATTATCCGTATAAATATATATCTCTATATAATTTATAGCGAAGTTAAATTTATCCGTAATTATTTATATAGTCGTATTATTTAGATCTAAGCTATTAAGATTATATTTATATTATATTTTAACCGCCGTTACCGTATCGGTTCTCTCGATATAATAGGTAAGCTATATATAGTCTAGAAGAGTTTAGTTTCCTTTACTTTATAATTTACGTAGCGCCGTAAATAGTATAAAGAAGAGATCCGTAAATAGTACTAGCCTCCTATTATTATATATCTAGTACTAACTCTCCTCGCCTTAAATATTTAGATAACTCTTCTATTCTTTTCCCTTTCTATTCTTTACTCGGATCGGCTATCGAGGGTAAGTAATATTCACGAAGCGATTATTCTTATTACTTGTCCTTAGGTAATCCGTAAAGTCTTAGGCCGCCGCTAATACTAGCTCTTTATAAAGTACCGTTATAACCCGATATAAAAATAATAATTCGCGGTAAGGTATAATTTAGTCTAAAGATATAATCGAAATATTAAATATAGGTACTTAAGCTAGTTTAATAATTTTACGCGATTTATATTAAGTCTAAAAGCGCGACTACGAACTAGTATAAATACTCTACCCGAATAATTAGGGTGGACTAGCTCTACGTAATTTCTAGCCTACCCGTAAAACGCTATTAGGTTTAAAATAATCGGGTTAATAATAAACCTCTATTATATACGATTATATAATATTAAATTTCCGTTTTATTATTTAATATTTACGTCTACTATTATAGTTATAACTATTTATTACTAGTACTAGCTACGCCCGTAATACCTTAGCCGTTATATTCGTCGCCCGTTATTCTCTACCCTTTAGTCCGGCTTTATTTTACTCTTTACTAGTACCGACTCCCGTAAAGCCTTTACTACCTACTTTCGCTCGTATAGGGTCGCGCGCTCCGATTATAATTAAAAATATATCTCCGCTATCCCTAGGCGTAGGCTTAGACTCTATATTATAAATTAATATATATAACTCGTACTACCGGAATACTTATTAATTTAGGGTTTTCTTCGGTTAAGTTTTAGCCTTCTCCGCCTCTTCTAGAAATATATATTAACGCCGCTATTATTAAAATAGGTAAAGGAGTACTCTTACCCTTTAATTTTCTTATTAACTTTAACTCTTCGAAGATCGAGGACCTAATATAGAAAGGACTATCTTTCTCGATCTCGGGAACCGGTTATTATTTATTCTCCTTTAAATTAAGTTTTTCTATTACTTTACCCGACGGCGGTTTAACCGGAGTTATATTTTCGTCGATAATACTAGATATTATAACGTCCTTAGAGTCGGCGTAACTAGACGGCGTAGGTATAGGCGCGATATCTAGGCGGTACCGACTCTCGGTATCGACTTTATTAATAATTTTTTTTAATCCTAATAACTTATTAACCTCCTTATAGGGTAATATAAAAACGATAAAATTCACGATTAAAAGTATAATATATAATCCTTTTAACGTCCTCGACGCCTTAGACGGCTTTATTTATATTATATAAATATATTACTTTAGACTCGTTAATTATACCTTTATCTAGAGTCTATAATATTTATTATTTATAAAATATAGGAGTAGACTAATCTCTTTAATACGAGCTTAAAATCGTTCTTTATTATATCGGTATATAGGGTAGACTAGAAGGTATATAATAAATCCGATAAATCTTTATTTATAATAACTAATAAGGTAAGATTAATAACTACGATAATAAACTATCGAAGCGAGGGAAAGAGGAGGAGATAATTAGATAATAGAGTTAATATAGGTAATCTAAACGAAGGAGCGAATTAAAATAGGGTCGTGGAATCGATATATTTATATATATATAAAATACCGAGGTAGTAGTTAAGATAAGGGGTCGAAGATACTATTAATAAACGAGGATAATATTTTTTAAGATTTAAATAAAATCGATATAGATAATAATAGGTAGAGAGGAAGATTTATATTATATATTATAATTACCGAACTTCTTTTTATTACTCGATAGTATTAAACTACCCTCGGAGGTTTTATTATAATATTATCGAAGATAGATATATAGAGGGGATTTTCGCCTAGGGACCCGTATTAAAACGTGTATTACGGGGTAATATTAGCGCGATTCTCTCCCTATTATTATTATTATAATTTATGATTTTAGGTTAGTAGTTAACCTAGCTACCTCGTAAGAATCGAATCGACTTAACTAGTTATATATTTTATCTTCATAATAATTACGGTAGGTAGTTAAGAGCGCGTAGATAACGTAATTATAATTATTACTAAAATACTTTAGCCCTAACTACTCTAACTATTAGGCTAGTTAAGACTACCGATTATGAATTTTACCGGATAATAATACTAAACCCCGTTACTACCGTAGCGAGTTTTCGTAGTCGATCTTTAATAAAATACCTTTATTATTCTAGTCGGTCCTAGTAATTATCGGTATCCATCGCGTTATCTAGCCTAAAATCTATTATATAGTATCTAATCTCGTACCGTTATAAGTATACTATATTTTTACTATAGTTTATATCACTATTAGGGGGGGCCTAAAGGGAAGTATTAATAAATTCTTTAAAGAATCGTAAACCTCCTATAATAAAGTAATCTCTTATTAATTTATAAAAAGCCTATTAAGCTTAAGAAGCTAGTAATACTTTAGTCGATACTATATCGATCTAAATCCCCCTTTATCCACGGCCCTCTCCCGCCTAACCCGCTAGCGACGATATTAATATATCCTCTACCTATATAAGACCGCGTATTAGATAACGTTAGTAGTATATATACTTTTATATCCTCCTATTAATATATCTAGATCGTATAACTACTCTACCGAGTTATCCGATCTCGTAACGACGTCCTAGCGCTAAGTATACTTTATATAAAATAATTTCTTAAGAAAAAGATAAAAAAGGAACGGTAGTTATCGGGTAACTTATTGGTTACGATATCTATATATCCTCTACCTATACAAGACCGCGTATTAAATAGCGTTAGTAGTTTATATCCTCTAGGGTTTTCCTATTAATATATATAGCCCATTAATATATATAGATTATAGAACTATTATACCGAGTTATCTAATCTCGCGACGACGTCCTAGCGCTAAATATACTTTATATAAAATAAATCCTCTAAGTAAATATAAAGAAGAGATAATAATCGTTAGGTACGATCGGAAGGTATATATTTATAAGAAAAGTTAATAGGGTCGAGTATAATTAAAAGGTAAATAATCGGAGAAAAAGAGTAACGGGGGAAAAAAAAATATAATTAGGACTATAGATATCTTATAATATATATTATCTCGTAAATAACTAGAGAGGTTTATCGGTAATACCTATATACGTACTACCTATATATTATCCCTTTATTTTTTTATTTATTCTATTTAATAAAAAGCGTGCTAGGTTCTATAGAATATATATAAATTATAAACTTATAAACTTATACCTCCGAATACGTTATAGGTCTATTATATACTATATTAAATAACCTATAATGAAAAAGCCTTTATTATACCCATATTAGTCGTCTCTTAAAGTTATACTATATTACGTCCGATATAAAATTTATTATATATCTTAATCCTAATTTCCTACTCGAAGCTTTCGAGTTTAAACTTCTTTATAATTAATATTTATATTTAATCCGTTAAGGCCTTCTATAATTTTAAGTTATAAATTACTACTATTAGTTCCTTAACTTTTATGGAATAAAAGCGCCGGTAGCGGTTTACTAGTTAAGAATAATTATACGATTTTTTTAGTAACGATATTATATTATCTACGTACCTAAGGGATATTTTCGAGTATACTTTATATAATAAATTCTAATTAATATTTAGGCTAGTTTATAAATCTATAAATCGTATATTAATTCGCCGGGTACGGGGTTAAGGAGGTTTTTAATATTTATATAACGTCCCCTTCGTCCGGAAGGGTAATAAAATAACCGATACCGAATATTTTCTTTACGATATTTAGATTCTCGCTAAACTCGCGGCGGGTATCTAAATCCGTTCGGTAATAATTAAGATTTCGATTACCTATCGCGTTATATTTCTTAATCGTATATATCGGATCGTAGTCGTATTTATAATATATTATATATACGGTTATTAACGTTTTTATTTTATGGTTTTTTATTAAGATAAGCCCTTTCTCGTTAAAGGTTATTCGTATCTCGCTACCTTTAATTAGGATCTCTTTATATAGCTCTTTAAATACCCGACCTAACTCGGCCGATTATATAAAGTATAGGTATCGCTCCGTAGCCGCTTTATATTAGGTAATAGTTTATTTATTTAAAGCCTTTAAATACTCGTCCCTAAAATAGAGTATAGGGATATTTATTATAGGAGGCTAGAGGTCCTTACCCGCGCTCGGTAGCCCACCTAAATTTTACGCGATATTATATAGTTCCCGGACCCGTTTCTAGTTATCGGTACTAAATAACTTAACGAAGAAGATAATATAAGTATCGAGTTATTATACGAGTTTAGACCTAATTAACTTCCGCTTCCCCTCGGGATAATTATTTATTTCTATCTCTTTAGTTTCCCTCGCGATAGCCTCGTCGAGTATTTAATAATAGGTATTCTTTACCGCGATCTAGGCGTTAATATCTACTATTTAATAACGATTATCGGGCCCGGTTTAAATTATCTCGATTTATTTTTTAAAGCTCGGTACCGTACGGCCCTTCCTACGTTTAGTTATTCTACCGATATTAATTACCTCTTTATCGCCTCCGGTATTTAGGGTAGGAGTACGGCTACGGAGGTTTATATATATCTACGCTTCGCTATCGAATAATATAATTTTACGCTTTCTCGGAATAATAGGTAAAGGTAGGGGCTATTATCCGGTTATTAATTATTAATACTTTCTACCCTAGGGCTCGAGTATAAGATTTCGTATTTTATATCTCGATCTCGTATTTATCTTTCTCGATTAAATTCTTAGACGTCCTCGTCGCCGTTTCGGGAGAGGATACCTCGTCGATAAAGAATTATATTCGTATAATTTCCTTAATTTATTTCGCTTATTAACGATACTCTACTACTCCTTCTTTTATTATATATTCGGTTATTTTATATACTAGCTCCTCCCGTTCCGCTATACCGTTATCTAGGGTATCTAGGGTATCGAGAGGAAATTACTTTTTTATTAAAAAAATAACTACCTTTAAATATAGATTAAATTACTAGACCTCGCCTTTAGGTCTCTTAATAAGACTAGGTATCGATATAATAAAAGGATTTAATAATACCGGTGATAGTAATATTAGTAATATTATAGTAGCGCGACGGTTAAATTTTTATTTATTTATTATTCTCCCCGCGTAATTCCCCGCGTTATCGTAGATTTTAGCGCTAAGTCGTAACGCGCTAAATTATATACGAAAAATTAGTTAGTAAAATAGTAAAATACTTATTCCTCCTATATAAACTATTCGAGTTTATTTTAATTAATATCTAATCTTTAGGTCTTTAATTATTTTTATATTTTTATATTTTTCTCTATCTTCTCCCTACGAGCTATTAAATACTAAGTTTTTATTAAATCTTAGATAATCTTAATAGCTCCTCGCTTTACGAGTAAAGTTTATTAATTATTCGCTTTTCCGTATAGAAACTAGGTAACTAAAATTTTAGGATTATCGGAGCGCCTTTATTAAACTCGAGCGATTAATTCGATTAAAGATTAAACCCGACGCCCTAATAAGGTAGTTTATTATATTAATAATATTATAGCTCTAAAAGAGTTAAGGCCTTAACGACGGTATATATAAAACTCGTACCGGTATTTTAGAATCGGTTAATAAACTCGTAGAAGATACCGATTCCTTTAAGGGTTTAGTAACCGACTATACCTATTTAAATACTAGTAGCTCTTTCGCTAACTTTATTAATAATAAGCCGGTTAGTTCTGAATACGCGTTAGAAGAGAGCGACTATAATAATTTAAATAAATCGGAGGATAAGAAAGGGAAGGGTTACGATAATAGCGAGAGTAATTCTTAAAAGGGTAACGATATTAATAGAGAAAGTAATGATACGGGGATAATAGAGGGTAGAGGAGAGTATAAGGACGAGGTATAAAAATTAGGATTATCGAGGATTTTAACGCTCTAACGGTTTCCGATTAATAGGCTAGTTTTACTAGTCCGGCCGTTATACTCTATATATATATTAAGAGTAGTCTTTACCTTAATATAGCCTTATATCTTATTATTTAGAGATTATTAATTTAAAATTAGGTTTAGAGGTATAGTATAGCCCTCTTTTATATAATCTCTCTTTTAATACTCGTATCGGGCCTAATTATTAGGGTAGGCCGTATTTATAGTTAGGCCTCTTTCTTATAAAACGTTATCGTTCGTTTACTAGCCTACCCGTTAGGGTAGAGTTTTATAATACTATAAAATCCGCCTTTAAGAATACGTCCCATTTATATACGAGTCCTATTTTCATAAATAGCGTTATTATAAATCCGGAATTATTAGTTTAGGTTAAATATTTACTTTAGGCTATACTAGGTATAATTTATTTATCTTATTTATTATATATATCTATTTCTCTAATACTCTAACTTATTTAAGGTCGATATTAATCGAATTTAGATATTACCCGTTTTAGGATTACTACCGCCTCTTAAAACTTCTAGCTCCTCCGTATTAATTCGGACGGAGTTATATTTATCTATATAATCCTTATTAGCCGAGTCGTTATTATTTAATTTTTTATTATTATTTTCGGTAACGAATTTAATATTTTCCTTCGTTTCTTCCTCCGCTTCTTCCGCCGTCTTTCCTTTATTATTAATTATATTAGCGGCGGCGATATTAGTAGCTAAAGTAACTAGCTCTAGTAATATATCTTTTATACTATTTTCTACCGTAATGTTTTAGATTCGGAGAACCTCTAGAAAGGTACGATATTGGATAATCGGCTCGATAATATAATTTACTACCTTAGTCGATACTATCCCGACGCTAGAGTATTTATTTATAAATTTATTTATAAGTTTATTTAAAGAGTTATATCCCGCGCTATTAAAGCTAGATATTATTATTAATATATACCTATCTCGGAGTAAAATATTATTTACTTATACTTTTAATTCGTTAGGACGAATAATAATAACCTTAGCTAAATTACCTAAAATATCGTAATCGCTTTTTTAAGGCGATTATTATAATCGAAGTTAATTTTCTTTATTTTATAGATTAGGGAGTTCCTATTAATATTATATAAACGAGAGATATAGTAAATTTTTATATTAGCCTCTATATAACCCTTAGTTTTTAAATCCTCGTCGTTATTAAAGGTATTAATAAAATTATAAATCTCCCCCTTTTTTTATTTATAGTTATTAGTAGCCTCCTAGTAGGTTTTGAAGGCTTCGGCGGATACCTATAACTAGAAGAGGTTTTAAAAGATAATTATTATCTTAATATTTAGATATTTATTAAATTTCTCTAACGAATCTCTTAGTAGTTATAACTCCTCCGTTATAACCCTTAATTTAGTATTAAAGCTAGTCGATTCGCTTACTTTATATATTTATACTAGTATATTCTTAACCCGTTTAATATTATCTAGGGTGAAAATCTCTAGGAAGATATCGAAGGCTTTAAGATAAATATCCTTAGAGTAGGCCTTCTATACTTTAAGGTTTATTTAGATATCCGTTAAGATTATACCCTCTACTACGGTTATAGTTACCGTAGGTTTTCTTGGGCCTTTAGGTTTACGGTATTTTTTCTTCTTTATATTTTTCGGATCGGCGTCTTTATCGTCCTCCTCCGTTTTTATATTCTTTATATCGGCGTCTTTATCGTCCCCCTCCGTATTTATATTACTCGTATTAGTGTTTTTATTATTCTTTTTCGTCTTTTTATTTTTACCCTTAGCGCCTTTACCGTCCTTTATAGCCGTATCCTCTTAATTAATATTTAGCGTAGATTATATAGGACCCTAATAGGATTAGCCTAACTTATTAGTAATAAAGGTTAATATTTATAATCTTACCGTCGTCGATAGTATTAGTAGTAGTAGGCTTACCGGTTTTCTTTACCCGAGATTTATATACGCCTTCGCCCGTAGTTTAAGGAGCCGGTACCGCGGCGCTAGATAAACTTAAATATTAACGGTAGATAATAAAAGTCTCTTCTAAATATTAGATATAATATATTAAGTTATCCGTTACGGTTATATAATAGGCGATTTTAGTTATTATTTATCTAATAGTTAACTCGTGCCGATCGAGCGATTTATAACTACCTACGGCGTTAAATAGAGTATTATTTCTATCGCTCCTATTATCTTTAATATATAAATTATTAAGGTTAGAGGCGATATCGGTTACTTCGGCCTAATCCTTTAGAGAGGAGGAAGGGACGTTATTAATATTTATAATTAAATATTCGTACTACGAGATTATAAAGTTAATAGGTATTATAACGGGAGAGATTATTAGGCGGGAGATAATATCAAGTAAAGAAAATTAACCAAGATACGAGTTTAATATTAATATTAAATAATTAATAGAGTCACGTAATTTATTATATTTATTACGTATACGAGATAAATTAAGCCCCTTAGGATCGATTTCGTAGTAATATTTTTATTCTTATACCTACGCTTTTCTCCTACTACGCTTTTTATATCTATATAAATATGATACTACTCGGTCCTAAATTATATTTATCTAGGTTTCGTGGCCGATCCTACTAGTAACGAGCTCTATCCTCTTTAATAATTAGGGAGGATAGAGTTATACCCTAACTATTAGGGTATATATAAATACCGTAAAGGATAACGGTCTAACTATGATTTCGCTTTTAAATTTATACCGAGTTATGTCTAGGATATACTGCGAAGTCTTTTATTTAATTATTATATATATATAGCCCGAAGTTCTAGTTTACGTTATTATCCTCCTACTGGACTCTTTTAATTTTCCCGGTGTAAATAAGGTCTTAGATTATATTATCCCCGTCGAAATCCTTATAATTATTTACTCGCTTTATATTTATAGGATCTCGCTAGATATATTCCCCGTTAGAATCTAGTTCGAGCCCGTAATTCTTTAAATAATTATTATACGCCTATTAATTAATATCTAAATCGCCTATTTTATTTTTTATTACCCTTTCCTCCGAGCCTACTACTTCGATTATTAATATATTAAGATTAGTATAGTCCGTAGATTATATAGTATTATGGGTATTAGTGAGACCGTTATTTATTATCGACTCGTTTCTATACTACTAGTATCTGTATACCGTTATGTTTAGCGACTGCGTTTATAATAGTAAAAAAGTATTTTAATTTTAGATTAACGATACTACGCTTTTAATTATTAATTATTAATCGGATTAGCCTCGCCTTACTCGAACTTTAAGATCCGATATACTATTTGGCCTATTCCGACTTCGTCTCTATTATTATTCTCGAATGTTTGTTATATAGGGCTATAAACTTTATCCCTAAATATAGTTATACGCTCGTTATGTTTAGGCGATATTAGGCGAGATTTTTCTCCGTCGATAATATCTCGCTTTAGGACGTCTATAGTTTATAGGGATATTATTAATATAAATATCTCGAAGGTACCTATCTAGTATATTATACCTTTTCGTCGGATAATAATACCCTACTTTATTATTCGTTAGGACTTGGAGAGGCCGTAGATTTACGAGGAGAAACTATATCGAGGTCGATGATTTAGAGTAGTAATAATCGTGATTACTAGTAGAAGCCGAATCGAATTACTACGCCAGCTTTAGTATATTTAAACGATGAGTAGCGCCCGTTACCGCGTAGATAAAATTCAGCCCTACCCGTTTCCTTAAAGATCGTATTATAAATATCCGCCGTTAATATAGAGGAGCCGTATAATTACTTTATTTCTTCGTAATAGTTTTTTAATCCTGTTAGCCGAATAGACTAGAGAAGTAAAGCTAGGTCTTACTCGCGAATTAAAGATCCTATTTATTTTAATTACTAGGGTAGTCGCCGAATCGATACGACCCCCGCTTTTTTAATTTACTATATAGACTCTACCTCGTTACTATACCGCTATTAACGTCGATGGCCGAATCTTTAGCTATAATTATACTTTAGTATTAGCGCTAGCGCTTAAAGTCCGTCTATTTATACCTCTCCTCGCGATAGTCCGTTAATATATATTATAGTTTCCCTAACCTCCCTCTAAAGGATTTATTATAGAAGTCGGTCTAGGAACTTTTGAATTTAATCGATGAATTATCCGAAAAATAGGAGGATTTTATATTTAACCTCCGTATTATCTACCTTTTATATTCTTACTTTAAAGACCGTAGTATTAACCGTCTTAAAGGACTATAAGAAAAAGTATTTAATAGTATTAATTTTATTTTCTTTCGTTTATACCGGCCCGACGCCGACTAGATAAACGTTATATAGTAGTACCTAGGATAGAACGCTAACACCGGCGAGGAATATTAAGTATTAATAATAGATACCCGTAATTACGCCGTAGACGTTACTATAACGCTTATTAGATTTATAAGACTAGGGATTTATAAAGTAGACTAGCTCTTTCTCCTTTAACTACGCGCGCTCTTTATACCTACTAGACTTTTATATAATACTATTAATAAAGACCGGCGGACCTTAACTCCGGTAATATTAAACTTTTATCGCGATACGTTAATAATAAGAGTCCGTAAGGCGCTTTAACTACCTAAAGATCGATATTTTAATATATTTAAGGTTATAGAGTTAGCCTTTAAGGGTACCTCGTATATAACTTTTTATATCGTCGGCGGATTCTTTTATTCCGCGTATTAATTAATCCGCCGAGAAAGGAGCCTCCCTAAGATATTATCGGTATTTATTATTATTTTCGAGACTATTAACTCGTTACCCCTAGGATATAATCTCGGCCGTTTTATTACGCGTACCTTTAAACCGCTAGAGGTATTTAATACTTTTAATTACCCGGACCTAGTATACGGCCAACTAGGGTTTTATAAAGTAATAATAATTATCGATCGCCCTTTATTATATCTTAGAGTCGCTTATTAAATACGGCTTAACGATAATATATTAAAATCATTTACCCTACCCTACGCCTCTACCTATAACGAATAGTTAATTATAAATTATTAATAAAGAGGCGTCGTAGCCTTCCTAGGTAATAACTACTTTAACCTCTATTAGGAGGGGGATAACGGGTATATAATACTCTACGATAATATAAAAACGCCCCTAGTCTCGTATATTACTAGAGTCTTACTACTAATAAGAAGGATAAAGGTATATTTAATAATTTATAAACTTCGGCTAGGTACGATTTAAAACTAGGTACGATCTAAGAGTTAGTATAAATAGAGGAGGATAGAAGGTATAGGCTACTAGTTATTAATAAAACTATAAAAGCGAGTATATTAAATAATTACGTAAAGTATAATATCGAATTAATTTATTTTAAATATTATAATATTACTTTCCCTCTAGCCCGTAATACGCTAGAAGATCCCCGTTATTTATAAAAGATTTAATTATAAACTTTATATATCCTCTCTATATATCTCCTACCTTAATTAATAATATAATAATATCTAAGTACTCTTAGGATCGAGGTAAATATATTATATAGAGATAACTCGTAAAGGTTAATATCCTACGGTAGAGTAATTAAAGGAGAGTTTATAAATTACGGGAGTAATATAACTACTCTAAATATAATATTATAGTATTAATTCTACTACCGTTCTCGCTAAACTAGCCGAGTAGGATAAGTTAGTTAATAATTATAAATCTATCGTTTCGCCCCCCTTCCGTAGTAACCTCGTTATACTTTATTAATATTAATTTAATTAAAGTTAACGAGCTTTATAAGGTCCGGCTTATTTATTTATTATAATTTCGTTAGTATTTATTTAATCCTCCTCCTTTATGTATCGGCGCGAGTAATATAGGGTTTAAAGGGCCTTCTTTATAGTTCTTTTAACGTTTTCGGTTACGCCTTTAAAGATAATATTTAGAGTTACCTTCTTACCTAAATCTACTAAATATAAGGGTTAATTATAGTTATGGTATTTTAAATAATAAAATAAGAGCTTTTATTTATTAGTTATTTTATTCGGTCGGGCTTTCTTAGGCGGAGTTTTAACCGGAGATTCCTCGTCGACTTCGTCTACTACGGACTCATCCTTAATCTTTAGTATATCTACGTCCTCGGCGATCTCCTCGGCCGTTATCTTCTTCGTAGTCGTCCTACCTAATTCCGATCCTAATAGTACGGGGACCTTTTTATTTAACGCGAGATTACGGGAGCCCGTAATTTCGACGTCGGAATAGACTATTTCGATATTCGATATAGTTAGGGTAATATCTATAACGGTCGTAAATTATTTAATAGCTATTATTACGATTAAATTAATATCCTCTTTACTATTTTCCGTCGTAGCGCGACGTACCTATAATAAAGTAGCTATTAAATTAAAGATATAAAGTAGTACCTATATTTATTAGTATAATAATACTTTCGGATATTTTCTCTAAACTCGTTAATACCTCCTATTATTAACGAAGTTTATCTTCGTCGTAAACTAGTAACGGGGGTAATATCTTAAATAGCCTAAAGGGGCTTTAATATATTATTTTAATACTATAGACGGGTTTACTCACTTAGGTTTTAACTATATAATAGTCCGTTACCGCGGTTTTAAGAGAGGTACGGTTATTATAATAGTTTTTATCCTTATTATCCTATTCTTACTCTCGTAAACCGTTCTTATTATTATTATTTTAATCTAGGCGGCCGCTAGAGATTGTGTATAATTTCCGCGTCGTAGGGCTAGATCGGTCAGGCTCGGTTATAAGCTCGGTATATCGTTATATAATTATCCTATATAAACGACGTATTTATACTATCTTAACCGTTAGCTTAAATCCGTATACTATTATAGGAAGAATAACGAGTAGTAACGGGGTAATATTAAAATACTATTCGCTACCGGTAATATAACGATAGTATCGATTAAGTTTTACGGCGAGCCAAGATTTCGAGATAGAATCTATATAATATACGCTTTTTACTTTTAACTCCCTAGCTACGGCCTTAAGGATATAGAATTCGCCTTGGATCCGTTATAAATAAAATAAGTTTAGGCTTTAGGTACGATCGAGTAATAAATATTAAATAATAAGAAATTACGAGATTAGAGATTCGTCGACTATTATTTACGTACGACGCTTTATATCTAATATATATCTATCCTCGTTTAAAATAAAATTATTCGCTTAATAAGCGAGTATATAGTCAAACTATATATCCGGCGTCGATCGTATATATATTATCCCGTTATTATAGCTCTACTTAGCCCGATTTTTTCTCTAAAAGAGTCTCTAGTATAGATTTATATTTCTAGGCGCTTTTACTCTTTATTTTCCTTAACTTCTTTATAACCTTATCCCTCTCTTTACGGGCTAAACTTAAAGGTTAATAAAAATTATAATATTCGGGTAAAGGGCTTATATTTATATTTTTAGAGTATATAGGGAGTATCCGTCTTTTAGGGGCTCCTACGAATAAGAACTCCTCCTTAAAGAGTCGTCCCTTTCCGCTTTTATTTCTTAGAGATAATCTTATAACTACTACCGGGTTAGGACCCTTCGGCGTCGGAAATTAATCTAGGATATTTATTAATTAAGGGGATAGGCGCTTAGCCCTATAACGGCTTTATAGCGCGTTAACGCTTCTTATTAACTCGGTCCTTTTTAGTTTATTTCGTTGTATTCTTCTTAATTTAGGCTACCCTAGCTATTAGGATAATACTATAATAGTATAAACGGATTCGGTTTACTTATATAAATTATTTAGGATAGGTCCTAGTAGTTATAACCTCGCTCGAGGAGAAAAATAAATCCGTCGATATATTTACCGATTATTAGTATAGCTAGGAATATTATAGATAGTCTATTTTACCTTAACTTCTAATAGAGAATCTATTATAACTAAGGAATTAAAGTAGTATTAGCGCTTATATAATATTATTACCGTATATATACCGAGAGTATTTATAAAGTTTCGGAGGATCCGAGAATACGGCTGGAGCTAGGGTAACGTAGGATATCTCGAAAGTAGTAATAATTATTATAGTTCTTATTATTATTTTAATTTAGGTAGGCGGTATTAAAGATAAAGTTAATATTAAATTAACCCCGAGTTAAGGTTATCTGGTCCGCTTCTTTTAATAATTTTTGAAAATCGCTACTAGCTCGGTATCCTACTCGCTATAGTCTTATTAGAAAGATTATATAGTATTACGGTATATAGTTACCCTTATCCTAGGTTAGGTTTAGGGTAATAGTAGGTTTAGTTACTACTACCTCTAATAATATTAATTATTCTTATAGGCCGAAGGCCCTAGGATAAATATAAAGAGCTTTATCGGAAGAAAGATAATAACTAATAAAGATAAACGATAGGGTTAATAAATATATAGCTTAACCTACTAACGTCTCTTACGATCGATTATTATATATTAAGGATTACGTACCTAATATATCTAACCGAAGAAATAACGACGATTTTAACCGTAGTCCACGGTGTTTACTTTAGAGCTATCGTATTTATCGTCGGAATAGTCTATATCGGAATATATCCGATCGTAGTAAATACTTTATAAACTTTCGGATATTTAAATATCTCGCGTACTACCGATATATATTTAATAATAAATATTTATTAAAGTTTATCCGTTAGTATTAGCTAGTTAAAATAGATAGGATTTATTTCCTTACCTTTAAATTTAGAGCTATAGTCGCTCGTATCGGTTAATAATAACTGGGTATTTCTAGAGTCGAAGTTACTCGCTTTAGAAAAACTACCGAAGTTATAGAATATTTTAAGTAAAGCGTAAAGCTTCCGAATTAAAACTATATTTTAGTTAGGGCTAGCGATAGTATAGATAGATTTATATATATATATTCGCCTTTAAAGTAAGTATCTAACTAGTACTACGAGTTCGATAGCTAGATATAAGAGGTTTAACCCGTTATAGCCTCGTAATCTAGGTTATTTAAAGAGTTACTATTAAACCGCGATAGTACGCGGTATATAGAGGCTGCCGGTTAGGGTTAGAAAATCGCTTCTAGTATTAATAGTTACCGGTTAGGATTTGAAGATAGCTTCTAGTATTAATATAGAGGTAGATTCTAATATTATATAGAGAACGATTTTATTAAGGATCTTTAAGGAAATATAATATTAATATTAACTAGCGAAGTCGTAGCTAGCCCTAACTACTTTAATTATTAAAGTAGTTAGGGCTGAGTCTAAATAAGGTCTTAACGTTATTAAGATAGTATTATAGTAGAGCTAATTGTATTATTTAGCGGAGGATTCCTATTTAAATCTTTATACGAATTATAATTATAGAACCCCTCTATAAATTAAATAATGTTATTTCATCGCTTATTATTCTCTACGACTCTTTTAACGAGGTTATTAGGGGCGGTAAACCCCCTAGCCGGTATAACCCTACCGTATCTCTATAACTCTATTGAAATCTAGTTATTAAATATTATTATTTACCCGATTTAATAGCCTTCCTACCCGTTTTTACTAGTTATTTATATCGCGTAGGTATTTCTATAATACGCGCCCTAATCTCGTCTAGAGATATACCCTTTTAGACCCGCCGAAGTATTATTTTTAACTACGTTATTATATACTATATCTCCTAGCCTACCCGTTAGAATAGGATTTTCTAAATTACCTTAGAAACGTTAAGATCCGGGGACTATACTAGAAGAATTATAATTTCGATATTCTCGTCGTCTTTAAGTTATTAATAGATATTTTTCTAATTCTTTTCAGCCTTACCTTTATTTAGTTATATATTATAACTAGGATTATTATTTTCCTATAGAATAACCCTACTATATTAAAACTTATAATCGTAGTACGTCCGAATATAGATAGGGGGTAGTTTTTTCGTGTAGTAGGCCTACGTTATATTATTACCTAAAGGTTAGATTCTGGCTGGTATAGCTACTTAATATTTTATTTACGAAGGCGCTATAGAAACGATTCTTTTATCTCGTTTTTACGTAACTTTCGCCGGCTTCTATTTACCCGGCGCTTTTACTATAATATCCGGTAGATTATTCTTATTATTATAGAATTTTAGTTCGCCTTTATAGTATTAAGATATATTAATAACGATATATAATTTCGCGCCCTAGAAGTCGGGTATTTCCTATAAAATTTTAGGCTTATAGGTAATATCTCTTATCTTTTAAAAAACTTAACCCCGCGGCGAGGTTTAGTTAGCTCTCGCTATAAGATTCTAGTATTAACGTCGAGCTTAAATTATTTGATTTGGGCCTCGTAGCGTTAACCGCGAATAAAGAGTTTAAGGTCGATAAATTTATCGAGTATCCCCTCGGTAATTTTAATAAAACGCCCGATTCTAACTTTATTCGTTATTCGATAGGCTATAGGGGTACTATAGAGACGTCGCTATATATATTAGAAATATACTATTTATTCGGTTATATTCTTATTCTTATAAATCTTTATTAGGGTTAAGAACGCGATTTAGTTAAAAGTATTAAAGAATTATATCTTCCAAAGGATATCTATTTATTAATTATTTAGATATAAATAATATCGATCCCGTAAAAGTATACGAGGCTCTATTTATAAATAATTACTAATAAATAATTTAATTAAATATTATATATATTAAGACCTATAGTAGTTATAGTAGAGTTATATAAATAAGGGGTTTTATTATTAACCCAAATACCTTAATGGATCCAGGCTAGATCTATGTAGGAATAATAGTTTTTCCGGGCCGGGGGGACCTGAATCTATATACTCTTTTAAACGGAATCTATATACCCGTCCTAGATGAATTTAATACGCGAAACTCTTAATTTTCTATATACGATTTATAGAGCTTAGCTCGCGTATTCTAAAAATATTCCGTCTAATAGAATCGGATAAGGAAATAAAAAGTAATTGATATATAGAAAATAAGTAATATCGGTACGACCGCTCGGATAATATTTGGGTGATCGACGCCCGCCTCCTTAACTTTAAGAATATGAAGTAAACCTATAAATTTAGAACTCGATTACGGTTATATATAATAAGAAGGTTTTACTTTATAAGTTATAGAGCTTAATAAATATATTCGATATATATTTTAATTAAGATTTTTGGATAGGTATTATTATTTATATATAGAAAAATACTCTTTATAGTTAATTTCGGTAGTTTTAATATCCCGTATTTCTTTTCTACTTTAATAACGCGATAGCCCTAACCTCTTTAATAGTTAGGGAGGTTAGGGCTACGCGAAATTAAATCTTTAATCGGGGGATTTAAACTACCTTAATAATTAAAGTAGGAAGAAAATATATATAAATATAGATTTATTTCTTAGTATACGATTAAGGTTATAATTGGGTAACTATTAATTTATATAGGTATAGAATCGTATAGGGATAACTCGTGGAGTAAATTATTAAATTAAAAACGTATTTAGATTACCCTAATCATTAGGATAAATAAATGTAATATTTATAAATAATATATAAATAGGATTTATTCTAGGACGAAGCTGGGCCGATATTATTATACTATCGTTATATAAAGCCGCTTATATCGGTGCGACCGCTCGGATAATACTCGGGTAATCGACGCCCGCTTCCTATATAAAGTAGAAATAGTATCTTTCGGATTACTTTCGTAATAGTCTTCTATAATTTTATATATCTTATTATAAATATATAGGAAAGTTCAGCGCTCGGTTTCGAGTCTAATTCTAAGGAATTTTTAGTCTCGATTATTCTATCTTTAAACTCGTCTCTATTAGTTAATAAATTTATTTTTATTAAATACCTAACTCCGATCCCCGAGTACGCTATCTAGCTTTATAGATTATATATATTTACTTTAATACCTAGTCGTTTAGATAGATATCTCTTTAATAAAAATTATAGTTATTTACTAGAGAAATGAAAGAAAATCTAGTAGTATATTAATAGATGACCTAGTATTATCCGAACGGAGAAAGATTTAGAGTATCTTTTATTTCCCTAGAATATCCCTTCGCTTATTCTAGGTTTACGGTTTTTAACGAATAGCGTTTAATACCGAATAGATCCTAGTAGCCTATTTTAATATAAATTCATTATTAAAACCGTAAAAGGTATTAAGTCTTACTATTTAAATAATTATAATTAGATTAATAACTAGTATCGTAGCCTTAAAGCCTAGGATCGTTATTAAGCTAGTTTATTAATTAGTCGATTATAACGAACGAATATTTATTATTAGCGGTTTTTTATTTAGGGTAAGAGATCCGAGTATTTTAAAATATAGGAACCTCGCGACAATGACCTCGAATTCGACTCCGAGTTACCGGTATAGACCTAGGCTTAAAATAGTATCGTTTAAGTATATAAAGGTATCCTATAATATAAAGAAGGCGTTATCGAGGCGGGGTAGTCTACGGAAGTAAATTTATAACTAAAGCGAATATAATAGGTTTTATATCTAGAAGGTTTAGATCTTTAAAAGGTAATAAAGTTCGTTAGCGAGCCCGATACCGAGGTAGAGCCTATTACGACTACGATATAGGATACCGTTAGGGAATTAATTTCATTTTATTAATATAATATAATTATTCGAGTTAGGGTATTTATCCGTCTAGAGGCGATTTATACCGAGAAGTATTAAACTCGATATTAACCGCTATAGTTATATATAAACCCTACTAGATTAGTTAAGTATATAAGATTATAGCGGCGAATTATTATATTTTTTACTTATATTTAAAAAGAATACGAGTAGGAAAGCCCGAAGTATTTATTTAATTCTAAATAGTAGAAAGTATAGTCCCGATTCGTCCGCGCCGCTAGAGTCGTTAGCTTAGAGAAGGCGACGGAGGATTCGGCTAATGAATCTCCTAGACGTTTAGGCCGCCGCCTTAAGAAGGTAGTTAAATTTAATTAATATCCGCTAACGCCTATAAAGGAGGCTAAAGAATTAACTATTTATTAGCGAATATGTTTATTATTTTATATAGCGTTACTAGATTAAAAGATTCGACGGACCGAGTACGATTACCCGTTAATTTATGCGATAGCGGTGTTAGGGGTTATTAAATAGGGATAGATAAGAACGGACTAGTATCCTCTAATTTTATCGGCCGTAATTAAGATTAACCGGTTTTTAGTAGTTTAATAAGTATTAGAAAAATTATAATAGGATAATATAAATAATATTATAGATTCGGGAAGCTTAGTATATATAGCCGATATAATAAATCGATTTATAGTACGTAGTAGTTATAGACTCATATAGTAGATATTAGACCTACGTATATATAGGATAAAGATCCATTATAATATTACTATAATAAGTTACGTTAATTAGATTAATAGCGGCGAGGAGATAATTTATAAAAACCTATAATTTAATATAGTAAATTTCCGCGCTATAGTTTATAGGGTCATCGGCGAAGCTAAATAAATATTAGTAGAGATATTAATATTTAGCGATATTATTAATACCCCGTGTATTCTATAGTCCTAGGTTCGTAAAAATCCCGTCGAGAAACGGCTAGAATAGAACTTTTTTTACAATAAACGTAATATATAGGCTAGCGTTATTAGCGATATTAATAGCCGAGCTAGTATATAGTTAGGGGAGTAGTAGTTATTCGATTATATTAATCGATCCCCGCTATTATATTATTAATTTAGTTAATTCGGCCCCGAGTTCGTATAGAATCGTTATCGGGTAGAGAAGTATATGGACGATATTTCCCGATTTCTTAAATTATTATTAATTACGGTATATATTATTAATAGAGGGCCCGTACGAGCCCCCGAACTCCTTAGTCTCCGTTATAATAATATTATTTAAGGCGATTATCGAAGTATCTTCGTAGAAAATTAGGTTATCGTCTTCGTCGCCCGTTACTATAAAGGGTATACTATGAGTAGAGATATTAAAATTATTTATCGATATTTACCCCGCGAAGTAGGCGAGTTAATAGTATAGTATTTATAACTGGTACTATTATTTCGTAGATAATTAGAGGCTACTATATATCGGTTAACGAGGCGTTCCTAGTATATATAGCCCGATAATACTAGCGGACGAGAATAGACCGGCGATTATATACGAAAAGTTTTAGAGCGAGCCAGTTAGGGTTATATAAATATTTTTATTAACGTCTAATTGTACCGAGAGATCGCTATCGCTATTAGTCGTCGTTATTTACCGCGGAAAGAAGTATTTAAGTACAACGACGATGATTTAGATTAAGTATGGGAGGATAAGGTTTATAATAATATTCATAATGAGTAAGCCGGTTATACGTCCCACGTTATAAGTATTATTTATATACGATTAATCGAGGAGTTATTTAGGTATATAGCCGAGAAACGAGCCAAGTTCCGTTAATTTAGCGAAGTATAGTATATATAGTTAGGTTTAGCTAGTACCGTCGACTAGGAAGCTAGCTATAAAGATAAATATAAAGCCGTTATATTCGACGATAAAGTAAATAATTCGCGTATTTAATAATTAAAGTATTTATATTATATCGATATATAGTTTAGGTTAGAAGCTATCGTCGGGCTAGGTACCGAATTCCGAGGGGTATAAGAGCCCGCTATCTATATTATCTTATAGGGCGAGAGTCTCATTATTATTATTATAAATACAGGAGGTAGGAAGAGCTTACTATTTATACTACCCGTATAAATAAAGTAAGGAGGTACTACTATTATAGTAATACTATTAATCGTACTACGATAAGATATTAAATGTCGTTATCGGTAGCTAGGGATCCTATACGAAGAATAGAACTATCGATCGCCCCTTAATAGTACTACTATAGTATTAGTTACTCCCGAGTTCGTTGTCGGTAATAATTTCCGTACCTATATTAATCGCTTAAAATAGGTTAAGAAGCTAGATCGTATTATTATCGACGAGTACTATTTAGTACTCTATAATAAAAAGAATTTCTGTAAATACTTATAGGAATAGGGCCAGTTAACGGGGGTAGGGACGTAGATAATATTATTAATAACGATATTACCGCCTAGTAAAGAAGGTGTATTATACGATCGTATATAATTCGATCGTGATAGAGTTTACTTATTTCGAGCTGAAACGACATAGCGTAATATCTATTATTCCGTATATAAAGTCGCTACGATAGAAGATAAAGAACGACGACGGATTATTTATAGGTATATCGATACTAAGCTAAAAAAGTATCGCGATAGGAAGGTTATCGTATATAGTAATACTATTAAGGAAATATAGCGAATAGCCGAGGAGTTAGGCTATAAGGCGTATTTCCATAACGTCGAGAATAAAGAAATAATAATATAAGAGTTTAGATAAGGACGGACCCGAGCTATTACCGCTACTAGTATACTAGGACTAGGTATCGATATCCCCGATATCCGCTTAATCGTTTATATATATATACCGCGAATTATATTAGATTATATATAAGAGAGTAGGTATATAGGGAGGGATAGAGCCCGTAGCGAAATTATTATTATTATAACCGACGATAGTACTCCTAGCGACGATAAGTAGTTTGATTTTATTAAATATACCGACGTCTAGCTAGTCCACTAGTACCTAGAATTACTATATCGACGTATCGTACTTAATTAGTACTTAGATAGATAAATACGACAGCGATATATACTAGGGGAGGAGATATATAATCGCTATAAAATTTAGGTATATCCGCGCTCCCTCGTTTATATTATATTCTACCTTTATCCCGACTCCCTCTACGGCGTATATAAGGGAGTAATATTAAATTATTTAGTTTCGCCGCTAGTTATTACCCGAGAAGTATTATTATACCCCGATACGGCCGCTATTATACGCTAGGACTAGTAGCGCGATAATAATCGTCGGACTTCGATATAGCGTATTCGATAAAAGGCGATAGAGTTAGACGAATTATAAAAATTAGTTTAGTAGCGCCGGGGCAAGTGTATATACTATATTTAATATTATATTACGAATATCGAGTATTTTTTATTTTATTACCCCGATCCGGAGGCGGTATATATTCGTATTATATATTAGAAGTTTAAGGATTAGATCCGCGAGTCCTAGTATATAAAGAGGTTTAGTAGTTATTCGGAGTATTTTTTACCGTAGGTATAATATAATAAATAGTAATAAAGGGAGGACGAAGCGGGTATATACGAGGCCGTACCCGAGAAGCCCGTATATCGATATCGCGATATCGTTATAAGTAGTTTAATCGAGAGGCTGATAGAGGATAAGGATATATTAACGGACTTTACCTAGCGTATTTACGAATAAGACCTATAAGTCGAGAATACGGTAGATATCGGAGATTATTTAGAACGGCGTCGGGTATAAAGAGGGTTAGAAGCGAGTTAACTACTATAAGAGTTTTATATATATACTCGTATAAGGCCGAAACAATAGAGTGCTATATATACGTATATTCGTAAACTTTACGTAGTTATATTTAATAATCTTAGTAAAAGGGTCGCTTTACGATCGCCTAACTTTACGAATATATAGTTTTATATATAAACTAATAATCTATATATATTAATTAGTTAGACCGTTACTTTTAACGCGTTAGGAGTATTATTCGGTTAAAGGATTTAAACTACCCTAATAATTAGGGTAGGAAGAAAATATATATAAATATAGATTTATTTCTTAGTATATAATTAGGGTAATAATTAGGTAACTATTAATTTATATAAATATAGAATCGTATATAGAGATAAACTACCTTAATAATTAAAGTAGGAAGATTAATATTTATATAAAATCTATACCTATATAAAATCTATATTTATATAAAATTTATACCTATATAAAATCTATACCTATATAAAATCTATACCTATATAAAATCTATACCTATATAGAATTTATACTTATATAAAATTTATATTTATATAAAATTTATACTTATATAAAATCTATATTTATATAAAATTTATACCTATATAAAATCTATACCTATATAAAATCTATACCTATATAAAATCTATACCTATATAGAATTTATATTTATATAAAATTTATATTTATATAAAATCTATACCTATATAAAATCTATATTTATATAAAATTTATACCTATATAAAATCTATACCTATATAAAATCTATACTTATATAAAATCTATACCTATATAAAATTTATATTTATATAAAATCTATACTTATATAAAATCTATACCTATATAGAATTTATACTTATATAAAATTTATATTTATATAAAATCTATACCTATATAAAATCTATATTTATATAAAATTTATATTTATATAAAATCTATACCTATATAAAATCTATACCTATATAGAATTTATACTTATATAAAATTTATACTTATATAAAATCTATACCTATATAAAATCTATACCTATATAAAATTTATACCTATATAAAATCTATACCTATATAAAATCTATACCTATATAAAATCTATACCTATATAAAATCTATACCTATATAGAATTTATATTTATATAAAATTTATACTTATATAAAATCTATACCTATATAAAATCTATACTTATATAAAATCTATACCTATATAAAATTTATATTTATATAAAATCTATACCTATATAAAATCTATACCTATATAAAATCTATATTTATATAAAATTTATATTTATATAGAATTTATATTTATATAGAATTTATATCTAGATTAAATTTATACCTCGATAAAATCTATATTTATATAGATCTTTATTAATAATTAAATAAATCTAGATTAAATTTATATAAGGATAATCTTTATTCTCTTTTAAGGGGATTTAAATTTATATAATTTTCTAACCTAAATTCTTTTTTCTCTAATAAACGAAACTTTTACTTTTTTATAATTAATTTATAAAATTTATATTATTAAATAGAATTAATATAACTACCCGAATAATACTTTAGTAAT
>JAABUK010000367.1_pt1 | contig 98070 bp, 113 predicted proteins | sample 5559141 | NCBI WGS metagenome assembly JAABUK01 (sample SAMN10711869, study PRJNA513367) | rock metagenome | isolation source: Antarctica rocks | place: Antarctica: Victoria Land, Pudding Butte nord | collected 2016-01-03
CTGGGCTGCCAATTCCACTGGGCAAACGTTGTGCTTCTGAGTCTTGAATGCCCTCCAAAAACCACTGGGGTCTTTGCTGGCCATCTCACACAACTCAGCTGCACGCCTTTCCAGCCATGCCTTTTTCACCCTGTCAGTCACAGCATGGAAGCATTGCACAGCTATCTCCTTTTCTTGATCTGATGCATTACTGTAATACACTCGTAACGAAAAGGAACGCTAAGGATTACCACTACAGTAGTTCAAGATCGAGTCATCATTATTACAAGCACGAGGATGGTCGTAAGGCAACTGTCTGGTATCATGGAAGGAACACCAATCAACCTTGTACTCTTACAAATCTGAATCAATTGAAGGATCAAACAGGGTTCGAACCCTGAATTCACAAGACAAGACATTCTCGCCTTTCATGAAGCTTGAAAAGAGTAACATTGACTATATGCCTACCTCATGTCAGCAGTCCACTACATTGCCTGCCGCCTAGACTCTGATGCAACTGTGATCTAAGGCGTCGGTCAGCGTGTATTGGCGCATCACAAATACCTCAGACCAACTGAAAGAAAAACTCGAGCCTCTCGCGTGTGATCTGCTTGACCAATGTGCCATCTGCTTTGCGCTTCTGCCCCCCTGACGCACCAGAGATCAACTTGTCCCCATTGGCATACTTCTTCAGAGCCACAGCCAGACCAGCCACGGTGTTGATGGGACACTGAGGGGATGAAAACAGGGATCTCTCCCAGTTCTTGATGATGACCTTTGTTGCATCCCTGTTCCTGTTGCCACTGTTCTTCTTGCGCACAAGCCTGTCCATGGTGAGGAACACCTGCCTGAACTGGTCAAAGTGGTTGCCATCCCCCTGCCTCAGCCAGCGCATCTGATGGCGCCTGGCCTGGTCGCTGGGGTAAAGATCAGGGCTCTCTGCCTTGTAGATGCGCAGGCCTTCGCAACCCCAGGCCTTCTGACCAGGCTCCCATGCGAGCCACAGCTTTTCCAGGGTCAGGTTTCCGCCCAGGGGCATGGTGACCACCCCTGGGTCACCAGCGTGAGGGATAGTAGCAGCTGCTAGTTCCTGCTCTGCAGCCCTGGCAGCCGCCTGCTGAGCCTGCTGCCTGTATGCCTGGGCTGTGGCGTCTGTGTCCTGCATGATCCTGCTGTACACCTCATGCAGCATGCTCTCTAGAGATCTTGTTCAGCGACACTGACAGGCTGGCCTCTTTCACTGAACACCACATCCAGGAGGGTGGTCTCCTTGCGCTTGTCTCTGATGTGCTTGTAGCAGATGTCTGCCTCCAGCTGCAGCTGCAGGATCTGCTGCCTGAAGTCACCGAGCAGCCAGTCTGTGAACACAGGGTTATGAAAGATTGGCAGGTCCAGAAACACTGGGCTGTCCCTGTGCTGAAAGAAATGATAGGCGCTGTCCTGTAGGAACGTAGCCAGGAGCTCCCATTGCAGCAGGGCCTGGTAACCACTGACACGCTCAAAGGCATCAAGGCCATGGCTGTCTCTGGCCTTCACCGCTGCGACCCAAGCCTCTAAGCCTGGGACCTGGCTCAGCAGAGATGAGCTGCCACACATCTGGCCGCTCCTGCTGTATGCGCTCCAAGGTGTACAGCCCCCTGCCCTGAACATAGACATTCTTCCAGCTGTCGCTGTCCTGCATCTGCCACCCGGCAATCAGGACGGTACCGGTCTTCAGGCTGTTGCCTGGACATTTCAGATTGTAGAAGGTGTCCACGGCATCTTTGTTGTCATGCTTGGAAGCCTCCTTCGTGATGCTCTTGGCCACTGCATGAACGGGGACAAGGCTCAGCCATGGATAGGAGATACAATGCACGTGCAGCATGAGTCCTGCTCACCTTCCAAAAGCCATAGGTGGGGCCAGCATTCATCTTCTTGAGCGTTTCGTGTTGGCGTTTCGTGTGGGCTTTTCGGGCGACAAAAGCATTTCTGCAGCTCGCGCACGGTACGGGCAAGCTGTGAAGGATTTGCTGAGCGTTTTTGTTGGGCTCCGTTCACACATACGCCGTCCTTTGCTTTATCAAGCAGGGGCAGGTGCACCACCACCGTGCATAGTGCAACATAACTCTATCCCCTGACGCAGTCAAGGTGAGCGAGATTTTCAGCTTGTTTATCAGCTACGGAACTTGCAGACGTTACAACGCTGCAGTTACATCTTGCAGCGACAGTTTGTTCGTATCCGCTTGACTCACGCCACCTGCATGCAGCTGCAGACCTTCAACCGAGCCCTTCAAGGGCGCTCCTTCGGAAGGCCATTTGCCGATCTGGCAGTCAATCTGATTGGAGCAGCGTACAACTCGCTTTGCATCGGCCGTCAGGCATTTCCAGCCAAGTGACGTGGCAGACAGCAAGGCGCGCAGAGCTTTGAGGACTGAGCATTTTTAACAGAAGGGTATGCGCTGTCCTCCACACCAATATTGCACCTCTTTATTGCCACAAGTAGTCAATAAGCAGCCGTGTGAGTTCAACACCGGTGGTACCATTGCCTGCTATGACTGTCGATTAATCTCTTGTGCCTGATTGCAGGTTTGGTTTCATGGCTTCATATGCGTTTTTGTATGGAGGTTATACAGGACTTGACGCGCAGATCTACTTCTGGTTTCACCAGATTCCAAAAGAAGCCCCAGCCATCTTTGCCCTCATTATGTTTGCCCTGCTGGGCCTCATCAACCTGGCTATCACATGCAAGACCAGAGCATGGTTCATGCTGACCATTGCTTTCACTGCTTTGTTGGAAGTGATAGGCTATGCATGCAGAATCGTGATGCTGCACAAGCCAGCATATGACCCATACGTCATCATGCAAGCCTTACTGATTATCTCGCCCATCTTCTTGGCTCTGGTGGACTACAGTGCAACTGGCAAGCTCATGAGGATGGCTCATGGGGGGGGTCGTCTGCACCCTGCATGGGTTGCCCGGGGGTTCTTTGCAAGTGATCTTCTGTGCCTGGCAATTCAAGGTGGCGGTGCTGGGTTGTCGTCTAGTGAAAAGGCGGGGAATCTGAACACTGCCAAGGCTTTGTTGATCATTGGACTCATACTCCAGCTGATCTTCTTTACCTGTTTCACCACCCTGACTTTGTACATCAACCTGAAGAGGAAGTATGGATTGAGAGGTGTGAAAGCATTTCACCCAATCTTCTTCTGCTTGTACTCCACCATTGGGTTGATGTACATTCGGTCCATTTTCAGGCTGATTGAGTTTGCTGGCGGCTGGTTTGGCTATGTTGCCACACATGAGTCATACTTCTACTGCTTTGATTTCCTCATGATTTTCTTCTGCTTCGTGATCTTCACAGTGTGTCATTTTGGGTTTTACCTGAAGAAGGCGCAGGCCAGTCTGCTGGACAGCGCACCACAGCAGGAACAGGTTGCTGTTGATGGGGCAAATCCAGCTTTCAATGCTGACAAAGCAGCAGCTATGCCTGCAGCTGTCACCCCTGTCCCAATCCAAGTACAGGCAGTCTAATGGGTTGCTAGCAGCGCTGTCAGTAGTGCGTGCTTTAGTGAGTATGCAGGCAGCCCTTGCTGTATTTCTCTCTTCCAGCTGAGCATTCAGCTGTTGCTGTAGGCTCTCATTATGCTGCCAGTGGCCAAAAACGTCATGATTCATTTTTGTTTGTGATGAACACATGTCTTGCAGCATGCTATGATTTTATTGATGAAGTCTTTGAAACTCAGTTCTACACAGTGAGCTGGCTGCCGCGTTTGAAGGCTCCGGTTATGATCGCTGAAAAGCGTAAACTCTGGTTCTTTTGTACAGTTTCACTCCTGCCTGACAAGTGCCAACTACCACTGAATCACAGGCTGTTCCTCTACAACTGAATGCTGTGAGCATGTGCATGGCCACGAAAACCAGGCAAACAGTGTTGCAGGGATGGCCTTGGAGCAACATCAAGTCTGTGCTTGCACCTGCTTGCCAAAATTTGCCACTGACACATGGCAGCTGTGCGTTGCCCATGAGGCAGTTGTGTATCACAAGTAGCACTACACAAGAGCCAGCTGGCGCAACCACACCTGTTGTTGAAGGCACTCATCACAAAACAGAAAGGTTGATGAATACGACTGCTTGTCAATGATGCTTGCAGAATTATGAAAGTCAAGTGTGGCTGCCTGCTGGCTGCGGTCAAAGCGAAATTTATGAGCGCTCCTCAATCAGACGCATGTCAAGAATTGCCCACTCAGAAGTAAGCAGCAACAACCACTCAGTGGCCAATATTAAATAATACTCAGCCTGCTGTAAAAGTGTGGGCAAAGATCTTGCTGAAGTTGACGACACCTCTCAACATCTCAGTGCCTGCTGATGTCACAATAAATCAGGCCACAACATCTCTGTACCAAAGCAGCAAAGCACAGTGAAAACTTGCGCTGCTGACACACTCACATTTCTGCAACATTGCAGTTGACACTGAAGCAGCAGATTACTACACAAAATTGTTGTCATCAAGTCCAAAAACACTACATGCCTCCATTGGAGGCTGTCAAGAAAAAAAGGTATCTACCGCTCTAAGGAAAACAGGCGCGCAAACCGCATAAAAGTCAAAATATTGTGAGGTGCGTATGCACGAAAAAGCGATAACATTTTGCTGTCAGGCTTACAAGCAGCCATGACCATGCAGTCCTCCTCATGGTCAGTAAAACAAACAAACTCATCTGGCAATTTCAGCCTTTCACCCCAGGTATCTGCACTGACGCTTGGACTGTCACACAGACACTGCAGGACAGACGGCTCACTCCACAGCTGTGGCTCCTTTGCATCAGTAGCGCTCTCTTGACTTGACTGCTTCTCCTTGCAATGTGCCAGCAACCTCATCTTCCCCTGATCTCTCCTGCCCATCCTGTGCGTTCTTCTGCTCAGAAGACTTCTGGCTGTTGTCTGCATCTTTTTGGCTGCCCCTGGCGTCCTGGTGACGAGAAGACGCATGACTGTCACTCAACACAGCTTTACCCTCCGACTGATACCCCGTAGGTCTTGCTTTGTCCGTACTACTTGCATCTTCAGAAAACTCTTTACTGCTTCGATGAAACAAGTGCTGAGTCTTGTGTGATGCCTCGCCCTCACTCCCATTTCTCGAGCCAGATTGAGCAGCACGGTGTGATAATGACTCACTGCCATTGCTGCTGGGACTGGCTTGACTGTCACCCTGCCAATCCTCTTCCTCCCTGCTTGCCAGAGCAACATCAGAGTTCTCGTACCCTGTTAGAGTTGCGGCGGATGCCTTGGCAGCTTGCATGCGTGGCTGATGCCGCTTGTCATGCCCAGCTGAGCTGCTGCTGATGATGCCATTTTCAGCAGCAGCATGCTGTTGATTGCGCCCAGATGCTGTTTGTTGAAAGCCCTGCCTGACAGTCTGTGCAGCTGGTGCTTCGGCTCCATTGTTTTGAGGATGTTTCTTCTGAGCATGAGCACTGGAGCTGTGGGCAACGTCTTCTTCAGAAGCTTCGCTGGCATCGTCCATTGCAGCTGCTGCAGCAGTGAAATGGCATTAGCAGCAGTATGTTGGAGTTGACCGAAAAACAAAAAGGTTCAGATAGGCAAACAGCATGGACATTTGAACATGAGCTGTGAGCATTGGTGCTGCCTGACGCCATACACCAGTGTGTGAAGCCATTGCTCTTGTAGCAAGTTGCATAATGAGTTGCCAACAACATAGCCAGGAACAAGAGGTGAGTCAAGGCATTATCTGCAAAGTGCAAGTCAAGCTGTGAACATGTGAGTGTTGAAGAAGCACAGACCTGTGCCCTGCCTATCAGATGCTGCTTGAGCAGATCCACTGCCACTGCCATTGATTTGCTGTCTGCTGCTATCTGAGTCAGCAGCCATCTGGCCATCTGATCTTGGTCTGAGTCTGCTTGCGGCCGCAACCCCAGAAATTGTCTTCAGCATGAGTGCAGTCACCTGTGTGAAACCAGACCAAGATGAAAAGCACTGTGCATGAACCTCAGCAACAGGGCTTTGTGGACAGCAAGGACAGCCAGTTTTGTCAGACTGCTGGTGGACGCAACAGATCGTGCAGAGCAGATTTGATCCTTGGAATTTGACTACAAGCATAGATGGTACAGCTGTTCGAAGAGACAATCACCAGCAAAGCGCAGGAAGATGGTGCAGCGTGACAGAGTGTGACTTGAGTGTGCCAGTCTGTCTGCTTGTGTAAAGCGTCTCACATGATGCTAAGCCTGACTTGTTGAGAACATGGACAATAACAGATACCACAAATTGTTACAGACAGGCCATGATCCCAACTTTCTGCTGACTGTTGACAAAGATTTTTCAGACGCTGAGCTGACATCAACCCTCAAGCTGATGATGCAGGACACGGCATTCTGTGCAGTAACGCGTGCAGTAGCAGTGAGCAGGGTTGCACCTGATCTGCAGCAAGACCTTTCAGAGGATCTTGACTGCTGGTATCAGCGCTTTGAGATGAGCTGCTGCGGGTGGGCAGCTTGTGCGCTCCTGTGGGGGGGTGCTTTGACCAGACCTGCATTTGAGCAATTGCAGGTTGTTTGTCTGTGATCATGCAGACAGCATCTGCATCATCGTCCATGCTTTGTGCACAGCTTTGCCCAGCTGTGAAGCAGATGTGCCACCATTGGGATGCAGTGAACAAGCTATGCAGCTCAATTGACATTCTGTTACAAATCAGGCATTTGCTGGCGACAGACTGGCCTGTACTATGACACAATGGACTGTATAGCTAAGCAGCAGGTTGCACGAGATGTCTGGTCTAGGTCCTGTGCATAGGAGAGCATTGCCAGAAAACTAGGATTGTCACCACAGCAGTATTATCACCACAATAGCATTGCCACCACAACAGCATTGCATGCACGAGGACGCCATTCCAATCAGAAGCTGGCACGACTTGTTGCAGGGCTGAGATGCTTTGGCGACCAAAGTAGACAGAGCCGAAGAACACTGACTGGTGATGAATACAGCTGGATGCCAAGGGCAGCTGTGACAGACAAAGCAGAGCCAGCTTACCACAAAGGCGGGGTCAGGCAGCATCTTGAAGGTGGCTGCTGTGCGCATGGGCTCAAAGAAGTAGGGTGTGGTTGTGGTCACCCAGTGGGACACCTGCCTCACCTGTTCCACATCAGCCTTTGTGTCAGCTGCAATGTGACTCATGCACTGTGTGTGGCGTACCTGCTTACAGACATATGGGCGACAGCCTGGTCCTTTAGTATCAATAGCAGCTACTATTATTGCTGCTGCTGCTGTTACTGCTGCTGTTGATGGTGCTGCTCTTTCTGCTGCTGCTGCTGGAGGTGTTCCCAGCGCTTGCTACTGCTGATTCTGAAGTACAAGTCCTGGAGTACTCAGCTGATCTCTGCTGCCCTTTGCTCATGACATGCCTTTTGTCACTCAGACAAGCCATCTGGCATGCAGGAAATGTGCATGAGACAACACAAAACAGCGTTGCCTCACGCTTGGTCCAATACGCAACTCAAAACAGCTGACAACAATGCTCTTTGGGCAGCGACTATAGCAACAATAGTTCCTGGGTCTCATAAGGAAGCGTCAAGCCCTGCATCTGAGGAAGCTCAAACTGAGGGATAGGCAAGTGATCACACACCACTCCTGGCGCTTTACCTCACGGTAGTTGCTCAAGCCATACTCTTTAGCAATGGCAATGCGGATGCCATCTGGTGTGAGTGCTCTGAGTTTCATGGACACCAGGTGACCCGTGGGTCCAGTTGGGCTCTCAGTCACATCCCACTCCACAACCCTCATACCCCTCCCGATGATATAACCTGCACAACAGACCTTGTGCTGTTGAGCTAGATGAACAGTATGCTCTGTGTTCAGCATCCCTTTGCCAAGCCCTGGAGTGGTGCAGCTACACGCAGCCACCCTAGCTACTGCAAAGCTGGAAAGTCCATCAGGCTGTGCTGCTATCTTGTGTCGTGTCTGTGCTTAGGCGCAGGCGAGTTGCAAAGTGTACAAACATTGTGCAGTCTCCTGCTTGCTTGCAGCTTCTGGGTTGGCGGTATAGCCATGCCCACAGATGCAGATATGGCAAAAGGGCATGCCTGGTGTGCGCAGGACGCTTGACAGCAGTGTGGGTCCTCCAATTGTCCTGAAGATGACAGCTCCTAGGCTTGCAAACAGCTGCCACTTGCCGAAGGTCAAAGCGCTTACACCGAAGAGACTGCCTGCAGGTGATGTGGAGCACAATGAGGACTTCGAAGTGAACAGGTGGTGCAGGGTGCGAGACAGCAGTGGGTACATCTGCAAAGCTATTCAGAAGTGACCTCAAAACATGTCTTGCATGAATTTACTCTGCTTGGATACAGGATCATAAATAAAGTACAGCGCATGGTACTTGTGAGATGCATATCTTGTTGGCAGACTACTGCTCATGGTCTTTGTGAAAGGCAAAATAGTTGGCAGACTTCTGCTCAAGCAGTGTAGGCATCAAGTGCAGAAGCCCCACCTCCCATCAGGGCTTGGTCCCTGAACTTTTTGCGCTTCTCCTTCTCCTTCTCTTTCCTTTCCTTCTCCTTTCGCTCTTTCTCCCTCTTTTCAGCTTCTGCAGGTAGAGTCAAACATTTGACTGAGCAGAAGTCATCGCAAACGCCCACACACCTTGGAGTCTTGGCAACTACAGTGCGGGTTTGGGTGTCATAATGATTCACTGCGCATGCTTGTAGCCATAAACACAGCCAATTTGATGCCAATACAATGGAACGCAGTGCAATGGAAAGCTGAAACAGGAGAGGCAGTGCCTGCCATGAGTCAAGAGATGCACTGCCCTTATTTGCAGCATCACCAAACTAGCCAAGGTAATTATGCGGCGCTATAGGCTTTGCAATCATATGACACATTACATGCATGTAGCAAGCACCTGGTGCAGCATTGTTGAGTACATGCATGGACAAGCAGTTTGCAAAAGTCCAAGGATCAAGCAGTGAGGCAACAATGAGTAGCAGATGGTACCATCTTTATCCCTCTCTTTCTGCTTTTGGCGCTGCTGCCTCTCTTTCTTGCTCTGCTCAGTCTTGGCCTCTCTGTCTTGCTTTGTCTTGTCCAAGCTCTCTTGAAGATCTGCCTTGAGTTTCTCAGGTGACTTTGGTCTGTCATTTTGATATGGCAACTCAAATGGCAAAGTCAGTCCACCTGCCTGCTTGTTGCCTTGATCCTGCATGTCATGACAACAATCGAAGTTGGGGCATGTCAATGTCTACTTTCTGACACTTCAGCTGGCTTATTTGCAGGTGTGTGGCATACATACACAGAGGCACAATCGCTTCCTGACATTGCTTGCAGCCAACAAGACAATCCTGGCCACCAACAATTGAGGAACTGGTATCTGCAGTGTTCAAGGGCTGCTGGCTTGCATTGATGCACTAGCAAACAGAACGAGATCTGGGCTGTCTTACCGTAAACTTCTGAACTGCAGCGCCAACATCCCACTGAGAAAGAGGTCCCTTGTTTTTGTCCTCACCGAGTTGAGGCAGTGCCTCTTGCACAGATTTTGGTATGCTGTCATACGCCATACCTTGCAAGTCTGCCATGCCTGATAGTTGAACAGCCACAACTGCAGCAAGAGTTGAGGCGCCAGCAAGGAAAGCTAGGCTCTGTACTTTGGCCAAGTCAACAACAGGTGCAGTGTCTGACGCGTGGTGATCAAGCTCTGCCAAATCTTCATCCCAAGAACCATCGCCTTGAGCCTCGGTATCGGTATTGTGGCGAGGATTGGCCACCCTCGCAGTGAGTCTGCCACGGGGAATGCCGCTCGAGTGCTGAGGTGAGTGCAAGGCAATATAGGCAGGCCAACTGTTCTGTGGCCGTTTCGGCGATTGGTGACATCGCAGTTGACTTGAAAGGATCATTTCAAATCTTCATGTGCGGCTGAACACTGGTTTCCTTCTGTCGCAGAAACAGAGGCACCCAGTGTTATTTAAGGTCAGGATGTACACATGGCAAAGTCCACCGACGTGAACGCAAGATTGTCAAAGACCGCAGAGTTTGTGACGAACACTTTAGAACCAGAGTGAGGATTGAGTTGAACAGATCGGACTTTAATTCAAGGGAACATTCGGCACTCCCCTTTGAACGGCAACGTAACGCCACCTGATCAAGAGAACAGGTGCCAGCCGGTGCATCAGTGACTTATGGCCGTTAGGAGACTTCACAATTCTGGGAGTAGACAAGTTGTGCCCTGGCTAAGTCTTCTTGATTGCACTTGAAGCTCTATCAGATCGCGCGGCTGCTCATGCGGTCCAGTCGCGGTCCAGCCGCGGCCTTTGGTCAACACGTCCGGCGGTCCAGTCGTGCTCACATCCTGGCAGCCTTATAGATCGTAGGCAGCTGTCAACGACACTATATCCTGACAAGTGTTGTGCTGTGCGAACAGTTGACAAGCGACCCTCCAGATCCCGTGCTTTGGTCAAACCAAGAGCAGAGCAGCCGCAGGCAATGCATAAAGCTTATGGCACTGACGCAACTGGTGCTGCCGCAAGGCGGTAACATAAGTCATAGGTAAGCACAAATAGCTTTTCTCGGTATCACAGCTGAGATGCTTGAGTGTAAGGTTTAGCAATTCTATGCACTGCTGTACTGACTTTGCAAAGGACGCTACATCTGTCACTCAATTGCTGACGTCTTACCAATACGTTTCAGGGACAAGCGAATGTCCTGAAGTTCAGTGCCTTTCCAATATTCACAATCTGACCATCTGCACTTTCAGTGAGTGAGCACTGCACAAACGGTTGTCATCAAAGGCGCACGCCATCACCTTGCCAATCGGGAAGCATCAACATTGAAATAGTGACAGGCTGCCATCATCGCAGGCATGGCCAAAACTTTGGGGACTGTGGCTTTGAAGCTTGGGGACGAGGTGCTAGTCAAGGTCCGGAAGAATACAACAGTTGAGGATCTGCTGGAGCAACTAGACAAGGCCTACAAAGATGGCAGGATTCAAGATATGGAAGGCTTTGATGTGACTGCACATTACTCGCTAGACTTGCCTGAAGGAGAGTATGCAATCAAGCAGCCAGTAACAGGTGGGACTATTGCTGCTGCAGCCCTCCCAAATATCACCTGGTCATTGTCCAGCAAGTAGAACAAGTTCTGCAGCTGCAGTCTGCATTGAAAGCATGTAGACCCTTAGGCTTGCCAGGCAAGTTCCTGTCTGTACCTCTGAATACTGTCAGCATGCAAATGTGATTGAAAGTGCATTAGAGGAAAACAGAAGCCCAGCAAGCAGCATATCACCTTGGGGAAGCATGAAAAAACTGCTTTGTTTGATGAAGCCCGCACTCGGGAAGACTTCCTTCTGACACCAATTTGCAACAATTAGCTTGTCGTGCTAGTACAGTCATGCCGTGGCTGGAGGACTTTGTTAACGTCAGTGCAAACCCACCCGCGTATGCACCCAAGCATTCCAAAACCCGTCCAAGTAGCTTCTGCAGGTTGCCGATGCAGACCTCCATTCACTCAAGTTCTGCATACCCAGCTGCCTGTGTCTGAGCTGCTGATTGTTGCATGATGCTTGCTGACTATGAATGAGTCCCATCCCAGTGTGGTCAGTGCAGCCTGTAATAATGATCTGTGGCTTGGGGCTAAGTAGCTTCAGAGAACACTGGTTTTCTTAGAAGTAGATGCACATCATCTATGCGGACTTACCGCCGCCTCTTAGCCTGACTCATAGCTTAAGAATAGTGTACTTAGCAGCAACATGTGGGCATTTACACAAAGTGTTAGATTACACTCTCGACTGTCATGGTTATACACGTTCATGGCTGCTCAAAACCATAGAGGACTTGGCACACATGTATTCCACTTTGTCTTTTGCTTTGCTGAAGTGAATATCTGTCCTGCTGAGCATGCTGGGTTGCACTTTTAAAGTAGCTTCCCGTAAATGCTATCTTGCTGTTGCCTCATGCCTCACGGTGGCTTTGTTTGCAGGCCTCAGTCTGTCAGAGCAGCGCCAAATAATTGAACAGCTGAAGCGGGCTCTTGAGCTCCTTGCCGCTCATCCAGATCTCAAGCGTAGCAGCACAGGATGGCAAGAATATCCTACCCTGCTGACTGAAGATTGTGACGAGGTTAAGCTATGGAATGCAGAAGTTCTGAACAGAAATGTGAGGGTTTTCAATGTCATGTAGCTGTTGCTTCACTGCTCGACTACACTGTAATGCACTGAGTGCCTTCATTTGTATAGGCGCAAAGGGTTCGATGTTTTTGCAGATATGATCAGTCAAGACCTTTGCCCGACATGCTCGACTGTTTGCATGAGATGAGGTGTGTGAACTTGCTGTCACAGGTACCTTGCGAAATTGCTGCCGTTGAGGATCTGCTGGGAATGTGCTCCAAAGACAGGAGTCTTCTGGCAGATCTTCGGTACCTTCAGCTGCTGTTGTCTGACCCATCCCATCTACAAAAAGAGATATGCGACCTCATTGAAATGCGTCTCAAGCGCTCAATCTCCCCTCATATTGACTCAGAGCTGCAGTACCAGCCCATCACGGTAGCCTTGTTTCAGGTGAGCTGTGCCCCTCTTATCACTATAGGCAAAATTGTTTCTTTACTATCACTGTATGCTTTTGGCCACAAGGTTGTGGGCATGGTCATGGCTTTTCAGCGTCCTTCAACCAGGCCAGGTCACACCTTAGTATCAAGCAGTCCCTCAGGTCTTGGATCAACACACAATCGTGTGCACAGATTCATCCATGTTCACCCTTTGCAGTTGTAATGTGGAAACTTCCAGAGACAGTCATAGCACCAACATACTTCATTTCTTGTGGCAGCGGCATTGCCTGGAATCCACTCTTCATGTGGCACACAATTATGTGCTGAGGTTGACAGATACATCTATATGTTATACTTTTTCACAGCTTTCTGTAACAGACTAGACACAGTATAAGAATATCAGACTAAGATTGCTACTTGTCTAGTGAGCGGGTCCCTTCAGCTGATCCCTAAGCCGGGTCTGGGATTCACTCAAGTGAGGCTGAATGGTTGAGCTCGCTCTCAGCCGCTGGTCGTCCATCTAAGATAAGATTCACACTTGTGTGTGTCTACACACGGTCTAGCTCGGGACTTGCTCTAACTCTACAGTGCAATACATTCACAGCACGCTACACATTCTCAAGTAGATTGTCTCTGCAGTATGCTGCGCTTGGTCAGCTTGGCTTACAGTTTGAGGCAGAGCTGCATGACGTCACTGACTCAGCAAGGGAAGACATCCGATGCTACATCAATGGTCAGCCATTGGAGCCCAGTGAGATTGTGCCGCAAGACTGCAAGCCCACAAGCAATGACCCAAATGGCATTCGCAGCAACAAGGAGGGCCTGAGCAATGTGAGGCTTGTGTCACAAGATGCCTTCTTGTATAACGATTAAAAGTTAAGACGATGATGGTTATTGAATTGAAATGTCTTGAACCTACACAAACAGCAGACCAGTTTACTTACATTAATCCCAAAAGTGCATTGAGATAAATGCTTCACGGGATTGAGTCCAAACCAAATGTTAGGTTAGGAAAGGCAATTGCCACGGCGCTGGCATGTGTGCATATCCCAGCATCTAGGTCTCAAGCTAGCAAAGTTCTTGTCACAACTGTTCAGTATCCGTAGCACTCAACGACTCAAGCTACAACCCAGCATGATGAGCAGCATGTTGCATGTACTCGGTCAGCAGGCACAAACATGATTGCCTGCTCAGATGCATGCTCGGTTGCGTAATGTGACTTGCCTTGACATGCTGCTTCATTGCAGATTTACAAGTGTGTCAAGTCCAAGTACTTGGAGGACAGGGGGTCGCCTGTCATATCCCTTGGGGTGCTTGCAAATCGGTGTCGAGCAGTCTGGTTTGTGGAGTATCTGTGGCACAGAGAAGACATGGGCAATGGGCTGACTTGGCAACTGAAGCGATGCCGTGTGGCGCCTGGCTTCCCTGGTGAACAACAGCCAGCAGGGCTGTTGGTGCACAAGTTGACGCTGCAACAGCTGGAGGATGTCAAGGACCACGTTGGACTGCGACACTTCATGCTCTGGGCTAACAATGAGCAGACAAAGGCCCCCCAAGGCTTCAGATGGCTCACTCAGTACACTGAGAAACTGGCTGAAAGACATGGGTTGCCTGTAACCCCTGTGGGGCTGCGCCTATGGGGGGGCCAGCCCCTGTTGAGCCTTGGGGATGCCACCATTATTGCTCACGGCCGTCGCTCCCTCGTGTTGAGGCTGCACTCTGATGCTGATTATGTTGTCAAAATTGGCAAGACTTCAAACATCAGCAATGAGGGTCACATCCATGCAATTGTTGCCCAGTCTGATTGTCGGTCTCTGCGCAAGGCTGTTCAGGGGTTCTATGGTCAAGTTGAGGGAGCTGGCTCAGGCTTGTCTTTCATTGGGCTTGAGCATTACTGCCTTGGCAGCATTCAGCCACACCATCTGGTTTCAGATGAGGCCAAGACAAAGTACATCCATCAGGCAAGGGCTTTTTGATATGCTGCTATCTCATGTGGACACAGTCACAAGTACAGGCATTGAGCCTCAGTACTATATGTAGTTATGCAGCGTGGGTGCATCATAACCAACATATGTTGTTCTGCCAACAGTATACTGGTGCTGCAATGGGTTGGACACAATCCTCAACATCTATACATTGACGCACCGTTTTTTTGCTGCAGGCTGCATCGGCATTGACTGCGCTTCATGCCCTTGGTGTGCTGCATCGGGATATCAAGCCTGACAACATGCTACTGGGCCATGATGGTAGATTGCTGCTCAATGATTATGATGTGTCGTGTACCACAGCAGACTTGTCAGCTCGCAGCATGTTGCAAGTTGGCACACCAGCATTTACTTCTCCGTGCTTGGATTCTATGGGCCAATACCAGTGTGGGGATGACTGGCTATCGCTTGGGCTCTCTTTTGCTTACTTGGCTGATCTGTATCCCAAGTTTGGGGATTCCCAGGTCAAGCTGGATGCCTTGCAACGGCTACAGCAGCAGGCGTGGTGCCCTGCAAGCATAACAAACGAAATACAGCAGGCAACAAGCCGTGAGAGTGCCATGCCCAATGTACAGCACTGGCTTTCTTCAGTGGTGTTTAAAAGATCTGCCTAGCCTTTGATATATAAGCTGCTGGTTGTTCTGCTGTGACACTACAGATTACACATTCACGCCTCAGTGGCACCCTGTCCTTTGTTCTTGGGTGTAATCTTAGTCAGGGGATTGCTGATACCTCTACGGCACTCATCCTATCAGTACTGTGGAATGTGTAACTCAATGTCTAGTACAGGTCCAAGGCACGCTCTCAGTCGCTTACAGCAAAATAGATACGTTTTGTAGGCACCTAGCAGGTGGCTGGCATGCACATGAAATACACTGCATCAGGCATGCAGTCCGGCCATGTTGTTATACAGAAGTTGTTTTCAATTCTCAGCACAGCTATTGCGGCGCCAAATCTTATACTGGGTGGCGACTGCAAAAGAGCATTCCCCTGCCAACTACTTTTGCGATGCAGTTCCAACATCGTTTGTCTTGTACGGATGAAAGCTAGGTCACAAACTTGTGAGAAGAACAGCCAGTGCGTTTTGAATCAAGGGTTCCAGAAAGCCTTGCTCCTATTGAAGGAATATCTTGTCAGTCAGCATGCAACAGCAATTCAGACCTAGTAGACAACTATGTAAATTGCCAAGTCGCTCAGAGAGCACCCTTGATCTTGGTGCTCTGCTCCACAGCACAAGCTGCTTGCACCAACATGTTTCTGCCTTATGCCCAATTGGATGAACTGGCACATCGAACAATACGCCAGCCTGAAAATCATGCTTTCTTGTAAATAGTTTCAGGTCGCTGCGCCTTCCTGCTTGCTATCCGGGCAACAGTGAATAGATAGTCGCTCAATCGGTTTAAGTATACTGCAACTCCTTCTTCACATGCGCCTTGTGAGACCAAGAGGATGACGCTTCGCTCAGCCCTCCTGCACACAGCCCGTGCCAAATGCAAAAATGCTGCTGCTTGTCCACCTGCAGATGCACTGCACAATCAGGCAGGGGCTGAGAACTCAGAGGAAATGCAAAATGTAGCACCAAACACTAATAGAACAGGCCAGACAAAGATGCTGCTGCAGCGGTTTTGATGCGGAAGGGAAACAGGTACCAGAAGGCAGGATGAAATTAGTAAGTGCTGGCAGCTCCTCATCCATTGCATCTATCCAAGACTCCAGCAGGGGAGCTGCAGTTGGATCAAAAGATGCGCGCTTAAGTTTGCTGTCTGACGAGTTCTCTAGTGGTGTTGCAACAGCTGAACCCACGTCCATCAGCCTAGACTGGATTGTTTGCAACTGCAAGACAACCGAGACTTTGAGCACAGCCAACCTGGTATCAGTGGCGGCGCTGCTGTTGCTGCATCACCTGTTCTGACCTTTCTGTATCTAGCTCCGATAGAAACTCTCGAGCAACGCCAACCAGGGAATTTAGCTCGTCAACATCGCCCAAAGCTTGGAACGCACCATCTGTTTTGTGCCTGCGTTCTCCATTATACAGACTAGACGTGCCCTTGTCTCCAGTCTTGGTGTAGACTTTCATGCTGAGTCAACGCAAGCTGTGTCTCAGAATCGCTGTGCTCGAGGCCTATTCAGATCAGGTGTAGGACTGTGGTCAGCAATACCCTGCAGAATTTCAGCTTGCTTTGGCACTGCTCAATGTAGTGGTACCAGACAAATTGCGCCTCTTGGCTGAACACACGCTGAGAGTGACCTATTGTGAGCTTCAGCGCAACATGGCGGACCATCGTGGACCCCATGTGCATGGCCATGTGTGCTCATGAGAACGTGGCGGAGAAGCTTTCATGTTCTAATTGCAGCGGAGGGCGCCGGCTGCTCTGCAGCGCTCACCCTTGCATAAATGCGCAGCATGGTAACTCCGAGCGAGCAACGTCTGTGGGTGATCAAGGTTGTGGCAGCTGGCGGCGTCTTTCTGGCTTTGCCTGTCTTGCTGCCTGTGCTATTACTGATCTCTCCGCTTCTGCCATTAGCTGCGCTGTTTTGGCTTGCTTATTCAAAGATAAGGGCTGCTTGCAATGACATCGAGCCTCCCGATTCTGCCCTCTCCTCTGAGCAAAGGCAACCTCAACAGCAGGTGTGTTCTGCAATGCCTCAAGCGCTGCAAACGTCACTTCCTTGCGTTCGCGCAAACCTGATGGCAATGCTGACTGGTCAGGTATGATTTGGTGCAGGTGCAGATTGTCTCTGGTCCAACCTCAGGCAAGGAAACGCCTGCTGCCAACTCCAGCGTTCAGGCCTCCAGTGAGCCAGACAAGGCTTCAGCCAGAGCTCACAAAACTGCTGAATCTGTTTCTAAAATCACTGACGCCAATGGCAGAGATGCAGGCACAGCACCACAACAGCCAGACAAGATAGCACCTGCACCTCAGCAGCAGCCCACAGTTCAAGCAACAGGGAGCGCAGCCCTTTTGGCTCGCATCAGGTACTAGCATTGCAGCAGATCATTGTCAGCATACTGTATATCAGGTTGTCCTGCATCACGCAACATAGCTGCATGACACATGCTGGCAAATAAGTGGCTACTGTGCGTATCAACCTGTTTGTGATCCTTTCGTGCATCTTGAGTCTTCAATTTGCTTGGTTTTTCCACCAAGCTCTGGTTTTGTTTGCTTTTGCATACAGACAACAACGTAGTGCTAGTTCAAAGGGCAACTCAGCAGCAGCTGCACCTGCTGTGAATGGTGCGTCAGCCAAGCAAGCACAAGAGGTGGTGGTTGCCTATGCATCTCAGACGGGCACTGCACAGGAGATTGCCCGCAACATTCAAGCCGAAAGCTCCAAGCATGGCATCCAGTCCAAGGTACCACACCTCTTGCGCATTGCAGTGCATGAGCTGCACCAATACAAACATGCTGCCAGTCACTGCACAAACAGGCCATTCAACACAAATGCTATTCTGCAAAGAGTGCTTCAGTTCATGCTCTTGTCTTAACCCAGCATACACTTCAGGTGCATACGGAGCCTGCCACAAATTCCTTGTGGCTATTCATTCCCCTTCCAGAACTACCTGTATCAGAGACGTTGTAAGTGTGGTAAAAGATGTGAAGCAGATGTATATGTACATGATGCATGCATGCAGGTTCTGTCATTTAATGAGTTGGGTATGGATAGTCTGATGAAGCCCAAGAAGCAGGTTGTGATCATGGTGGTTTCCAGCACAGGAGAAGGCGACCCACCAGATAACTCTGCCAGATTCTATGGCCACAGCAAGTACGCTTTTGGTCTTATCAGATCTTATCACTTTGCTGGCTGTCCCAAGTGTCACTGCCACTGCTGCTCGTCAAGGGATATGCAGTAGATGTCAGCGTCTGAGATGTTGGATGTCAGCATCTGAGATGCTTTTGCTGGCATGCAAGCTCCCCATTGCTCTTCAGCTGCACTGCTGACAAGACGGTCGAACTGGGATCAAAGCATGTCGTTGCACGCTGTGTGAAGGTTGTGCAACAATTCAAACTTCTTCTGGAAAGGTTGCTTGCTTCGCAGCTGCGCAATCTTTGTGTGCAATCTTCTTTCTGACCTGCTGATTGTTGGTGCATCAGGCGCCGCAGCCTGTCTCAGGATGCACTGAAGCACATCAACTTCACCTGCCTGGGGTTGGGAGATTCCAACTACACCCGTTACATGGGGGTGCCAAGGGCTTTCAAGGTAAACTCACCCAGATCTGGAGTGTTGTGTACTTGACATGTTGCTTGCTTGCTTGCTTGCAAAGTAGTGCAGTGCAAATGCAGTGTCCATGACGCTCTCATGGTAAAACACACCACATAAGTGTGCACAGTGTTCTTGTGCAGCTCCCCAGGACTGCAACTCGCAAGACACATGATCTAGACTTGTCTGCTATGTGGTGACATCTTCAGGATGAAACGGCTGTGATGGGCACATGAGCTTTGGTAAAAAGCCGCTTCTGAAACCAGTACAATAGTGGTGATGTGGCACACATGACTGCAGGGTCGCTTTGGAGAGCTGGGGGCCAAGGTGTTCTACCCCCACCTGGAGGCTGACGAGGTGGACGGGCTGGAGGAGTTTGTGGACAAGTGGATAGCTGGCCTCTGGAGTCCTCTCAAAGCAACTGCCCTAGGGACCACTCAGGTGCTTGCCATTTGTGCCTGTATCTTGCCTATTGCCTGTGCCCTTTGTTGACTTCAATGTGCCTATTGCCTCTTCGGTAATTGACCCTTACCCTTTGCTTTCTGCCCTTTGCCTTTGGCATATTCTCCTCTGCCTGTTGCTTCATCCTGCCCCCTTGTACAAGCTATGATCAAAGGAGGGGGGTGGGGGCGCATTACTCACACTCGCAACTGGCTGTAGTCAATGCAGGAGGCAATCAGTCAGTGTGAAACTCTCTGCTTGCAGCGTATTTGCACTCATCATTGTTCTGGACATGCTAAACATTTTTGACACCATAGCCCTTACCCTTCTCCTGTGCTATCTAGAACTCCGTCAACTAGGCAAATTTCGCAAAAACATCACATCAGGGACATGCTGGCATGCTGACAGCTCATGACTGACATCTATATTGTTCTTGTGCAGTCAGAAGCATCAGCAGATGCAGCATCAGCTGAGGCTGCAATCCATGGCAACGCAGCCCTCTCTCAGGCAGCTGGAACTGCCTCCAGCCCTCCTGATCTTACTGCTGCTAATGGGCAAACCCCCCCTTCAGCCAATGGGCTCACCCAAAAGGCTCAAGAGGCAATTCCAAAAGGCCAGACGCTACCTACAGGCCCGGGCTCTGCACCCCTGAAAGGGGTGCCTGCCCTGCCAGAATGCAGAGTCAAGCTTGTAGTGAAGAAGGATGCGAGTAAGGCAAGTCAGATTAGGCAAGCTGAGTCACAGCATCCCTCTAAGGCTGAGGCAGAGTACAGAGACCCTGAAGGGATGTACAGCCCAGAGCGACCTTTCTGGGCTGTTGTTTCAGAGGCTCGTGCTCTCACCAGCACTGACTCAGACAGACAGGTCAGTCATCAAGGAGAACGCACTCACCTTTGATGACAATGACAACGATGTATAATGGCCCTGCAGGGACAGTCATGTGTTCTTGTGAAGAAACCGAGAGGCGTGTGTCCTTGGCTGTACAATTCGTGTGCATGTACTTGTTTAGGCCAAGAGAATATGTCTGGTAGGCAATGCATAATTGTGCACAGCACAGAGTAATGCCGAGTTGTTTGACAGTGGCAGTAATTGTTTGCGTAGTCAGTAAGTGAATGACACAAGTGAAGGCTTATCCCACGACGTTTTACTCAACCACTGTCCAAACCACTGCCCAAATGACAATTTGCTGCAGAAGATGAGTCAAGGGCAGAGGATTGCCCCAACTGCAACCTAAGCTGCAGCTGACTCACCCATGAGTCATGCGATCATATCGACATGACGCATTACTTTCAGGTGCTTCATGTGGAATTTGACATAGAGGGCAGCGGTATGCAGTACCAGCCTGGGGATTCAGTGGGGGTGCTACCCCACAACAGCCCCCATCTGGTGCAGGGGTTGCTGCAGCACTTGGGTCAAAGTGGCAATCAGGTCTTCAGCATAGCTTCCAGCAGCGGGGATGACACAAAGCTGCTTCAGCACCTGGGCTGGCCTTGTACTTTGGAGCATGCACTATCATGTGGCTGTGACCTCACATCCATACCCAGGTCAGTGTGGCATGTGCAGCTTGCACAAACTGTTTGCGTGTGGCAAAGTGTGTGCAGTACAATGCTCATTTTTGCATTTGTCTGGCTCTTCAGCTTCTGGGTAGGGATCACATGCAAGCCACGGCACATCCGTCTCAAGGCAGCTTATATTTTCTATCACGGAGTCAGTCACATGTTCAGATGTGTTGCACTGACTGTAGTCCTGAGCTGCTCAGGCATATGCTGCCATAGTGTTATGCTACTCAGTAGCACTGTGTGCCCTCATCTTGCTTCTGCAAGCTATGTTCTCCTTGGAAAGCGGTTATTTAGAACACTCTGGCAGCAACAAGTGTTGGGTTTTTGTGTGTAGGAAGTCCTTGCTGCGACTGTTGGGAGAGCACTGCAGCTCACAAGCAGACAAGCAGCGCCTGCTGCATCTCAGCTCAATAGGCGGCCGCCAGGATTACAACACTGACATCAAAGCAGCTCAGCCATCCCTGCTAGATCTCTTCCACAAGTTCCCCTCCTGCCAACCCCCCCTGGCAGCCCTCCTGGACTGCCTGTCCCCCCTTGCGCCCCGCATGTACTCAGTCTCCTGTTCACCTCTGGAGAAGCCGCATGCAGTTCAAGTGGCATTCTCTGTGGTCAAGTATGCAACACCAGCAGGCGTGAGGCATGGAGTGGCGACCAACTGGCTGCAACAGCTGTGCAAGCCAGTCATAGATGGCAGAGTAACCGCAGCAGAGGCCAGAATCAGGTTGCCGCTATATCTGCGACAAGGGGGAAGCTTTGGCCCTCCCACCAAAGCTGACTCAGGCTTGCCTGATTTGGCTGCTCCCATGTTGATGATTGGGCCAGGCACAGGCGTGGCACCCTTCAGAGGCTTCCTGCAGCAACGGCAGCACCAGATTGCTGATCACAAGGGTGACGCAGCGCCTGCCTGGCTGTACTTTGGCTGTAGGCAAGCGCATGAGGACTTCCTGTATGAAGAAGATCTGAAGGGCTTTGAGTCAGATGGAGTGCTGACCAAGCTTCGTGTGGCCTTCTCCAGAGCACAGAGCAGTAAAGTGTATGTGCAAGATCTGTTGCGGCAGGATGCAGAGGATGTGTATGAGCTGCTGCAGCATCCATCAGTGCATGTGTATGTCTGTGGCGATGGTGCTAGCATGGCTAAGGATGTTCATGCTGTGCTGATCAGCATACTTGAGTCTGTTGGCAGCTTGAGTACCAGTGATGCAACTGCTTTCCTTGCGGCAATGACCAAGCAGCAGCGCTATGTTCGGGACATATGGTCATGAAGGGTGATGGGGCAAGTGTGTGGCAAATGTTTGCTTGCTGCTGGTGCTTCTGACAATCACCTGACTCTTGCTACTTTCCACAGAAAGCAACAGATCACCTTCATTGTTCTGACTAATTTGCTTCACATCTCAAGAAAGCGACGTCTACCAGTCATGACTTAAGACCATGAATGAATCGGTACTTTAATCGATTTTGTATGTACCTGCTGCTCTCATGTCTCACGCCTTTTCCAAGCACAATGCTGGATGTCTCGCTAGGACATTGATCACAGCCAAAGTCTTTGCGTGACATGTCACTGAGCTTGAGCTACTGCAGGGAGAGATGTAAATGCTGTAATGCACGTGGAAACTCCAGCACAGCCTACCAGAATGGCTGCGCGGCTTCCACACAGTCCAAGAAGACTTGAAAGCATTTGAATTAGGACACCCCTAGGGGGTCCAGGCCTGCACTCTTGAGCGGTGCACAACGATGTTTCCTTGCAAGATCAACACAGTGATCAGATGCCTCTGTGCATCGCCAAAGCAGACCGGTACGCTTCTCGAGTTTTGACAGGAGCTGTAAACGTCCCTCGATCTATAGACATGCACAGGTTTCGGTCCGTATTGCGCTCAACACGCTGACCGCTTGTCTGTTGCTAGGGTAAAAGTGCCTTTCCCGCCTCCCATACTTGCACAAGTCACAAGTGCGTGTATGCAATACATATACGTCAATTATACCAACCATGTTTGCCCTGCCCATTGCCTATAACCACTAAATCCCTGTGCCCACAGTCTGCCTGCCCATCGCCTATAACCACTAAACCCCTCTGCCCACTGTCTGCCTGCCCATCGCCTATAATAACAAACCCCTCTGCCCACTGTCTGCCTGCCCATCGCCCATAACCACTAAACCCCTCTGCCCACTGTCTGCCTGCCCATTGTCTACAATCACTAAACCCCTATGCCCACATGCACAGCGGTGCAATGCTGGGCCACTGCTGGTCATTCATGCTGCGCATTATTTGTTTCACAGCCACAAAGTGCATCAAAGACCATTACATGGGTAGTCGTAGCAGCACTGCAGTGTGGCAATGCACAAGTTATTACAGCGTGACACAGCCTGCTGATAGCACGTGTGTCTTGTCAAGAGACGGCTCTGTGATTGATCAGATCATGCATCATTCTCCATACGAGCTCTAGCGTGCGCCTGCTGCCACTAAAGCACTTGCGCGTGACGGTGATCCGGTCTGACCATCAATTGAGTCAATGCTCTCTGTTTGTGTATGAATCGCAAAGCAAGCTAGCGCACTGTAGCGTGTGTGTGTGTGTGTGTGTGTGTGTGTGTGTGTGTGTGTGTGTGTGTGTGTGTGTGTGTGTGTGTGTGTGTGTGTGTGTGTGTGTGTGTGTGTGTGTGTGTGTGTGTGTGTGTGTGTGTGTTGTTTCTGGACGCTGAGTCCACAGGCTGGCATGTGCACAACTTTCATCACAAATCTGCAATGGTGCAACCGCTGTACACCTGTTCAGTGGCAAGTTCTAATGGCCAGCAGTCACCAATGTCTTTGGCACAGCTGACAATCCCAGGTGACATTCTAGCCATGTAAATCTGATCACCTCTGTACACATCCTCTTGAGAAGCTGACTGATGTTGTGGTGTCACAGTAGCTAGACATGGGGCACCTAATCACATCCACCCACTAAAAACTTATGTTCTCATCCTTCTTCAGAGAATGCTTGTTTGCTTGTTGCTGCAATCAAGAGCTAGGCTGCGACAATCGGACATATGTATCCTTGTAAGACTCATTCTGGGAGGGAATGAGCGAGCCACCAGTAGTCATCTGCAAGTTTGCACAAGCATATGCCAGATTTGTGGCATACTCTGCCACCTGGGAAGTTGGCAGGCAATTTCCAACAGCCCCTCCAAGTGTCAACTGACAAGTCCCAACAGTCACCAGAGGTGTGAAATTTGACGTCTCCAGTGCCAACGGTATATTAGGCTGAGGAGCCACACAAGCAGTGCTGCCATTGCTTTGAACCTGAGATATGGCTCTCTCACAGTCACTCTTCAGCGGCTGTGCCTCACCACGCTCATAGAAAAAGGTTCCATCACAAGCAGTGTTGGCACCTTCAAACTCTTTCCATGTATAGTCTGAAGTCCGATTGAATTGATACAGTGATCCAGCAGAGCCTGCAAGGCATCACATGATAAATGTCAGGCTTTCTTCAAGCTGTACCTGGAGCACGCATGGCACCTGCACCGCGTTGTACGATGCATGTATGTCACATGCAACTACTCAGAGCTGATCAGAGCTTGCCTAGAGCCGCAGGAAATGAGCAGACACTATAATGTTGCGGTTTGCACGCCGACAGATCTGGTGCACAATACGCCTGTGTGTTGAAAATTTCATGTTTACTTTGTATTAAAAAATGTTCCCAAGTCCTTGAGGAGTTGCACAGCTCTTGATGTTTACAGCAGTAACAGAATGGTCCAGTTTTGGGTTGAACCAACTCTGCTCAGATGCCTTACTGCAATGTTGCAGATGGCTCACAGTGGTTACCTTGGAACAGCTTGCATGGGTCAGAGCCAAACGCAGGTGAAATGGCAGAGGAGGCAGCTAGACCTGCTGCCATGCTGATTGTTTGGCTGAAAGATTGGCTGGCACACAACACTTGCAGGGGCGCTGTGGTGGCCTGTAAGCATGACAGGCTGCTGAGCACTCACTGACTGAGCACTCACTGAGTGAAAGTCAAGCAAACTGCAAGAGAAAGCAGCAGAGAAGCACATGCTGTTGTGGAAAGGTACCAGTGTGCGTTGTGTGCCTGGAAGAGGCTTGCTTGCATGTGCAAGCATATGTGTGGTAAGGACACAGGCACAGGCACAAAGACAGGCACAGACAAAGATACAGCCCCAGGCACAGGTGCAGGTACAGACTCAACTAGACACACATGCACAGACACAGGCACAGGCATAGGCACAGGCACAGACACAGACGCAGACACAGACACAGGCACAGACACAGGCACAGACACGGGCACAGACACAGGCACCGACACAGGCACAGACAAGTGGGCACAGCTGTGAGTTGACTGGGTTCAAGCTCACCAGTGCAAAACCTTGTGAGACAGCAGCTGTTTCATTTGCAGAAAGCGCAGCAGCAAGCAGCACAGCAGCAGCTTCAGGCTGTGCTTGGTACAATGTCTGGTTGATGGCTTGAACAAAGGCCTCTTGTTGTGTAGCTGGTGGTAAATGGATTGACAAGACAGCACTTGACAAGTTCTGTGCCGCTGCAAGTGGATCATCAACCCCAAGGTATGCAGATCCAAACATGAAGTTGGCAATACTGCTGAGATTACCTGCAAGTTGATTTGCAGAACATTAAGGCACCTTGTTGTACTCAAGATTTTCAGCTTGGGTCATGCCTGAACTGTGCAGCCTGGCATGCCTGAACTGCGCAGCCTGGCATGCCTTTGCAAGAACCGGACAGGCAACAGGGTGTGACAAGGACAGGATACAACACTGACCATTAGATAGCTGAACATTTGCAGGCGTGATGCCAAAGGCGTTGATAGCAGCTGAATGAGCTATTCCAATCACGGCAGGATCAATTGTGACGTTGGTGCCGGAAAGGGTCTTCAAAGCTGATATAGCATCCAACACTGTCAAACTGTTGTTCCTTGCCTGCAACATCATGACATACGACCGTTTGAGTACATATGTCATGCATGACAGCAGCTGGCAAAAGTTTCTGATTTGACCCCAGCATTGAAAGTTCCAACAGATCGTCATTGAGCAGATGCTGTCATGTCAATGTGCCAAGCTGAACTGCCTTAACAGTACTGTTTGCTGGATCCAGAACACCAAGATCGCCAGGAAGCATCTGTTTTCAGCTATTGCTACATGTCTGACTCAATGGCAGTGTGTTGCCATTGAGCATGGTGATCCACATAGCATTGCAACAGCTTGTTACTGAAGTGAAAGCCATGGCGCCAGCTATTTTGTGCAACACAATGGGAAATTGCATTGGCAGTGACCACTCAGGAGCAGCAAAGCTCACCAAGATAAATCCAGCAGTCATTGCTTGATCAAGCCCTGCTGCATGAGCAAGCTGAAGCAAGGAAGGTCTCAAGTCGGGACCCAGCTCGCCAGAGAATGTCTGATCATACATGCTTTCATAGATGGCTTCAGCAAAGCCTTGCATCACCAATGCTGGAGTGGCATGAGCTGTCTTGAGTGCAGACAGGAAGTCATCAAAAGTGCTGTTAAACAAATGTTGGTTTATGGGCTTCTCCCTGCCAGCATCATTGCCAGTTGCACCAGTACTTTGAGTGAGGTCAGTTGCTGCTTGTGTGACAATGTTGGAAATGAGCTTAGCACCGTACTGCTCCGGCCCATCTGGGTCTGCACAAACACTACTGCAATGGTAAGCAAGCTCAAGCGGCGAAACCCTTGCATAGTTTTGAGCGTCTTAAGACAAGCTTGCAATTGCGTTTAAAATCAAGTTGTCTGCAGACCTAGCGGCGGCGCTGAAGCCGGAGCAATGTTTGCTTCGATGACGTCAACGGCTGCAGGAGCGTTGCCGACCTCCAGGCTATGCCAAAAGACATCTTGTCCGGTGGCAGGGCCCAGTGCGTAAGGATTTGCGTACCACCCCAGTGCTGCCCCACCCGGTCGGAAAGGTTGGCTCGGGAGTGACTTCAGGTGGGCTAGCGATTACCACCTGATGGTGCAGGGCGCAAGCTAGGACGCAAAGGATCTGGCTGATGGCTCGGAAGCCTAGCATCGCCATGATGACTGGTATGTTGGTCTGCTTGCACGGGTTCTTCTCTTGTGCAAGGGGGGCGTTTCAAGTCACTTCCCCCGGGAAGCTTCCCTGAGGTGGCCGGGCCCGTCCCATCGTTTCGGAGACCTTCCGCCACCCCGTGCAGCTGAGGAGGCAGTAGCGGCTCAGGAATGCTAGCTGGCCATCAGTGCACAATGATGGTTGCCACAGCTAGCAAGCAATACTTGGTAGCTTCAATGTATACCGTAATTCTGCTAAGAGCTGCTAAGAGTAAGAGCTATCAAGTGTAGACTGACCGCAATGTCCAATGTGTATCTCTGCTAGGATGGTCCTAGTAGGTCACCTACCAGAGTCTCTAACCGAAACGTTTCAACTATTGGCAAAACGCTTCAAATAGACTCAGAGCGCTCTAGCAAACAAGCAAGCAAGCAACACGAGACCTGTCGATGGTCAAGTCATAAAGCGTGTTGCTCAAGCGAACAAATGCAATTGGGCAATGCACAGATGCTTGTGGTATTTGCTGGCTGTGTCGAACTCTGTTGTCTGACTCTATTGACAAAAAGGGCCCTTCAAAAAGAAGGCCTACAGCTTTAGTACTAGGGTGCCTGTGTTCCAGGCAGATTTGGTCAAAATTTACTCAACCGCATGCCTTTTCAGCTCATTTGTTGCCTTGAACTCATCAAGCTGCCAAACGATCTGGCCCTCCTGCTTTCTGCCTGTCTTTTGGAAAATTCCAGACTTCTCAGCAGACAATGCACACGTGATGCTGCTTCGCCATCTCACCTTGCCAAGCTTGTCTGTGTCCCTGTTGCAACAAAACTACTCTGTCTCATCATTGACAAAATTGATCCACTAATGCAACACACAAGCTGAACAACTTGCGATTAAAAGCATTATATTCCAAGCTAGGAAGGCTCTGATGTGCATGGCACAAGGCTAGCACATTTGAACATCACCAAACATGGCAAAGCGCTGGCTCACCAGTTCAAGTCTTTTGCAAGCATTGGGTCTGACTCGACTGCGGTCATGATCTGCTTGGACGTGCCCGCATGGCCAGGCAAATGCTGCAAGCCCATGATAGCTAGGCTGCAGGCTGTGATCTTACTGCCCTTGCTAGTGCTCTTGATGGTTGCTGATGCAGGAGGACTAGCAGCTACAACAGCTGGCCCTGGGGATGCAGCTGTCTGAAAAGGGGATCTGGGAGCAGAGTTTGCAGCTGGGACACCTGCAGCGAGAGGCGTTCAGACACTGGAGGCTTGCAACAGCATTGATGGTCTAAGAAGCATGCTGTTTGTGCGCCCAATGGAAGGAAATGCGCTAGATGCGCAACAGCTATCAACCAGCAACTTTGATGAGCATGCATAGGAAACATATGCTTTTGTTGCAATAAAACAGAGCGACATGATTGCAATGTACGAATCTGAGCTGCATGTCACAGTCTCCACAACTATCTAAGGGACTTTTCATCTTCTTGTGTTGGGACCTTTCATCTTCGTGTGTTTTCAGCTGTTATGCGCTGACCCAAGCGTTGACATAAGGATCAGTCAATGACACATAGCATAAGCCAGCGCAGAGCATCTCACGCTGTCCCCAAGAATCAGCTGGCAAACACACAGTTTGTGGAGGATCTCTACCAGTAGTTGCTGCATTGTCAGTGTCGCCAGCGCTCTTGTCAGCTTGCTCTTTGAGGGTGCGATACTTCAGCTTGATTCCAGACACACCAGAGGATCCAGAGCGGCCCAGGTGATGTGCAATCTTGGCCCACCCAGACTTTGAGAGCCTGCTGGTGTTGAGCACCTGCCAACAAGAGATAGCACTCAAATTGTGAATGATTTTGTTATGGCACACTTGACGCTATCTCTCTGGCTTGTAGGTTTGACCAGATGCCTTTGCTCATCTAGCTGTTGCATCTTTTTAATCAAACCTCCAGGCAATTGCTGAATCATCATGTCATGCTGTCTTGCCAGATTTGCCGAATGCTAATGTATGGGTAGACATGCTATAGTCTGGTTAGTGCCTAGACTGAGCCTTTGAAAGCAGTGCCTGTGCCTGACAGGTGGCATACATTGCGCAGATGATGAGCAGCTGCTTGGAAAAAGCAGCTCACCAGCTTGCGGTAGTCTGCCTGCTCTACCAGGCGAATCAGGAGAGCCTCCTCCACTGTGGTCCAGGGTCTGTGCAAATTGCGCTTGCCACTGTTGCGCCTTTTAAGGGCAGGCAGCAAGCTTGCAGGTGCGCCCGCTGTCTGCAGATCATCCCCGACCTGCAAGAGCTGCAAAGCATTGATACTTGCTCAAAATGCGCTAACACTTCGTGACACATGCACCAGTGCTTATTGTGCAACAAGTAGGCTGACATTCACAGGTTTTGCCTGTCAGGTCACATCAAACATTTTCAATGATCAAGTCAGGCATTTTGGCATTAGTGAGCATGCATGGGCACTGGCATTTCCGTTTTGACTGAGAACTCCACGCCAAGTGAGCACACACTGCAATGCCAAGCAGTCATGGCCACCTGGCCAACCTGACAACAAGCAGCTACAGCATTACAAAACAGCATCAGAGCTGCATGCAAAGCTCCTGCTGCACAGCTGCCACAAATGCAGCTTGTAACACAATGATGCGCGCAGTTTGCTGCATTGGTCACTGGAACAGAGTGTTTTCCAAGTCGGCCTTGCCTTTCCCAATCCTTGTTCTGCTGGTGAATCCTGCTGCTGATGAGGCTCCTTGGAGGCTTCACTATATGAGGATCCCTCACTGTCACTGTCCATGCTTGAGGAACATGCTGTTGCATTTGATGTCGGTGCCAATGTGATCGGTGTGCCCTTGGCCCTTCCAATTGCCTCGCAGCATGATGCTACAGCCACCGATCCAGCAAGACCGCCAAGGATGGCAGCACAGCTGATCCAAGAAAGTAACTCAGGGATCAAGGGGTCATCAAGCCTGAAAGCTGAGCTTGGTGCTGCACACTCGCCAGCAAGTGTATCTGTGCACTCAGCATCATCATTGATGCTGCTGAGGTGCTCTTCCAACAAGTCATCACTAAGCTGCACACCACAAACTGTCAATTGCAATAACCAGAAGCAGTAGCGTGACACCAGCGGCGGGGTGAATTAAACTGAGAAGCACATCACACCTGCTGTTGAGAGTCATGCACACTCCCTGAAGGCAGTTGCCTCTTCCGTTTTCCTCGTGCACTGTGTCCATCTGGCATTGAGATATCTTGCAGCAAGGGCGTCAGCTCGGGTTGGTCCAGATTGTCTGTCAACACTGCCAACAGCAGCTCCTGCTCTGCGTTGCTAGACATTGTGGATAGAAGTGCCTGGCAGAAGCGGCCTTGGAGTCTGCGCACTTTGCATGTTGCTGTCACGGCCGTGTTGATTGTGCGAGCAATAAGTATATGATTTGGGAACCGACTGTATGGAGGCGTCACGACACTGCTGCGATCAAGTTGAGCCTTGCACTTGCAAGCATGTTTGGACTGCGGTCAGGGCTCCGGTTGTGGATGCGCTTCCTAAAGCGCCCGTATGGACTGCTCACGTGAAGTGACGACCCCGCTCTGGATCTCGCTGCTTCAGGACGCTCTTTGTCATTGACTCTAATGCCATCCTCAGCTGCTCTTTGCAGGCCAGTCAAGCATGGCAGAGGTAAATTGTAAGTGACACTGCCTGAGTGACTCGTGAATACACCAGCTAGTCTACATGCTGCTTACATGCTGCACAAGCCAGAAAAGTGGCTGCAAGCATGTGTTCAAAAGCCCTGCATGCAGTAATTTCGTGCGTGCACTGCACTGACCCACCATAGGGCCTGGCCCTCATGCGTCTACTGAACAGGCCTTGATGCGCCCTGATGCCAAGCCTCAAAAGTATGGGTACTGCAGGAGAAAAAGAGGCCTGGATGCTGACACCTTGTGTGACCTATCTGGCCCTGCCCCACCTGAGTAACTGTAGCCCAGGACCTAGCGGATTGTAGAAGTTCTAATCAGGGCAAACCAGCTTACCGCCCCCTAGTAGCATTGTACACAACATGGCCCACAGGTGTGTACTGGCCAGTACGTGATCTGGCCTGCAATTTGCTCTATATTCCAAGGCTATGTGAAGATTTGAGCAGCAAGCTGTGTCATACAACTGGTCTCTGGCCACAACAGCCTCACAAGTCAAGTAGCATACTGGCACGCTTTTACACAAGGTGCATCTTTAGCCGCCCGACCTGCTTGGCAGAAATGGCATCACGCTGCACAATGCTGAGTGCTGCAAAGCCCGGTGCTGCCTGAAGGTCTTGATGTTGGCCATGCAGCTGCGCACCAGACAGGACCACAACACATATTGAGCAGTTGTCTGGTCAAAACCAGGAGTTATATAAGTCTTTCCGTGGAAAGCTATGCGGCTGAAGTTGAAGTGCAACAAAATCCGTTTTCAGATCAGACTTTTGGGTGTGCATCTATGGGATGCCATCCATCAGTTGTGCTGCAGAACCGCACAAGTTCATCAAGCGGCAGCCCGGCCAGCTCCCAGCATTCTGTTGAGCAGTCATGTTCCTTTACCCACACAATCAGCACTTCATGAGCTTTTCACAACAAGTGAGAATCATGTGGGGTCAGCAACCTTTGCTCTATGTTCTTAACATACAGTTTGGTCATCTGAAGCTCAGTACAGCACGTTGAAGCCAGTGTGGCAGTCACACTAACTGCATTGCATCATCAAGCTTGGGGTGCAAAAGTCAAGATTCAGGTATGATCTCACACCCATGCAGTCACTTCTATTAGCTGCTCGTCCTGAAGCGCACTGCCCTATAGGGCTATGTCTGTTGCTACCCACACATGTGTTCCAATAAGGAATGACCGAACACAGGGACAGAGCATGCTGCGCAGCAGGGATTGTCACCCTACGTATATATACACTCATGCTATTGACTGCTTTATTTGGGCTTGAATTGCATAGACCGGTGTGTGTTGCTACAATGTGGCTCATGTACAGATGTAGTGAGCCTGATTTAAAGCGACACTGGCTGTGACCTTTGTCCGACCCTAGCACATGTAGCTGCTCAGCTAGGACCCTAAAATAGCAGCACCTGCACTGTTTACACCAGGCATTCTGTGTATGAGTTATGCTCAGCTGGACACTGCCTTAACCCGTCAGGCATGGCATCACAGCCTTGAAACAGCTCTGGCTTGAGGGCTCTGAAAGCTTCTCCAAATTCTCATGCCCTACTACTCATTTGTCCAAAGCAAATTCACACAGCCATAGTACTGCAGAGGATGGAATAGGCACAGTAAATCAGCCTTTGTCATATGCTCTTACACTGCTGAAATTGCATTTACCAAAATGGGTACAGATGCTTGCTTTGGCAGCACATCTGCCCAGGTTGTGAGAATGACATGTGCAGACATGAGTCATCGCCCCCTTGCAAACGCACAGCGCGAAATTACGGAGTGCGCTTTGCACCTTTGCTGAGATCTCAAACAACCGTTTGTTGGAAGCGCGTCGGTGGTCGTGCTGTGACACTCAGCCTGGGGATGGATTACGCTGGTCAAAAGTTGGCCGAGCAGCTGAACTTTTATATTTTGATCGGGTTTGCCGTGATAGCCCTCTGTGCAGGCTACATCGCTGGGAGCTTTGGGTTGTTGGTCAACATTTACGCCGCGGGTCTTCTGCTGGACGCAGCTTTGGTTGTGCCGGACTGGCGTTGGTTGAACAAAGAACCTTTGCAATGGCTGCCCCCACTAGATGACCAAGTTAACGAAATCGAGCAGATCAAGGGGAAGCGAAAAAACTGAGTGTTGCACGGCAACGCAGATCAGTCATGTGTGGTGTGGTGTGGAAGCTTGCTGCCTTCAGATGTGCCATGAATTTCAGTTGCCAAGCTGCGGTCAGCTACTGTTGAATTATTGACAACAAGGCTGTCATTACAACCTCATGGGCATATAAGACGGGCCTAAACTGAACAAGTTAGCAGCCTGCAGTGTTTGCGTGAAGGCAAAAATTCTTCAAGATCGTGCAGCTAACTTTACTGCCGGACACCATCGTTGCGGATGCTACCAGGCTTGATACTTTTTTGAATGTTGGGCATAGATGTGAACATCTGCATCTTCATTGCTGCGCCTGCACCTCAAAAGTCGTTTATTGTCTGCTGGATATACTTTCTTTTGCCAAAACATGCATGCACAACATGTGCTGACTCATGTGCTAGTCAGTACCTGATGTAACACTAGCCGAAGCACATTGTTAAGGCACACAGGCATGCACACCAACTACAGCCATGAAGCATGGTACTTGCCTGCATATGGTGATGTATGGTTCCCAAGACATTGCTCCGACGTGTCTGATGGACTGTAGACAGACACGCTTGTTGACGTCACAGATGCTGCATCTGACACATCATCATCTGCAGCTGGTTGAGGCATGTCCTGTTCAAAAACGTCTGAATAGGCTTCCTCCGACACTTCAGAAGCTGCGTTTTCCAAATTAACACCCTCTGCAGCACAGCTTGAACTGTCATGTGCATGACACCTGATGGTGGTAGCAGCAGCTGCAGTTAACAAACACCGGCTGAGAAGCACTACAACAGGCAAGGCCAAACAGCAGAATGCAACATGAGCAACATCAACAAACATGTCAGTCACCACACATTGTATCTATGATCCAGGCATTTACCAAGCTCTGCACATACTGTATCCGTGGGAACGTACCTAGGTGCACTCCATGAAGGTAACAACAAACATGCCGGTGTCAGAGTTGTGACTTTTGCATACTAAAAGCAACATATATAACAGGTGTGATCATAGTAGTATGCAATGCTGCACGCACGAGCACGTGATGATGTACATACACAAAACAGCAGAGCTATATGCTTTGACAAAGGTTACCCTGCATTCCGACCAACACAGGCTGGTCAGTCAAGGCTTGCAACCGCTGCTGCGACACCAGATCCCCCTCTTGTGTATCCTCCACAACTGAGATGGGATGGTTCCACTGTTGTGATGCACCTGCCAGCTGGTTGACTGCCCAGCTCGGTCTGCTGCTGCTGTCAATGACAGGCGGTGCATACGCAGCCTGCTGATCATGCACCCAACTTGGTCGGCCGTTGCTGCTGCTTTCATGCACAGGTTGTGCAACCCGCTCCAGAGCCCAAGTTGGCCTGGTGCTGTTGCTGCTGGCTTGCACAGGTTGCTCATGTGCACTCTGCTGCTCAAGTGCCCAACTTGGCCTGCTGCCGCTGCTGTCATGTATAGGTTGAACAGCCTGCTGCTCAAGTGCCCAACTTGGTCTGTTGCCGCTGCTGTCATGCATGGGTTGAACAGCCTGCTGCTCAAGTGCCCAACTTGGCCTGCTGCCGCTGCTGTCATGCATAGGTTGAACAGCCTGCTGCTCAAGCGCCCAGCTGGGCCTGCTGCTGCTACTGGTGGTGGTAGTGACTTGCACAGGATGCACATACTGATCCTGCTGAGCCGGCTGCTGATGGAAAGGCAGCTCTTCTTTTTCTGCCTCTGCAGATACCTCTGACTCAGACAACAGCAACTGCTGCTGTGACTGCTGTGACTGATGACTGTCAAGCTGATTCACCACATGCACTGGCGGCCGCTGAGGCAGCTGCTGCTCAGTGTCAGGCTGACTCATGACCTCTGCTTGCAGCTGTGAGAAGTCCTTTCCGTCTGCACTGCCGGTCGCACTGGTGCGGTCTGGGCTGCTACTGGGTTCAGATTCACTCCAGGGCTGCTGCGCCCTCATCAAATGCCCCAGCCCACTTGCAGCGCTGTTGGCAAAGGAAGCTACTGACACTGCATCTGCCCCCTCATTAACCTCACCATTGTCACTGTTATTATGCATGCTCCCATGACCCTGACTGGTATCAGCATCCATGGGGGTGGAATATTCCTGGTTAGGCTGCTGCTGCTGCTGCTGCTGCTGCCAGTGCAGTGGCTTCCCACCTTCAATGGACCCATGAGAGTGGAATAATCCTGCAGTGGCTGCTGTCCCAGGGTGTTCTGCTAATGACCTATGCTGTGTTTGGCCCTGCTCAGCCACTGGTGGTTGTTCAGGTGCTGACCTGACTACCCAAGCTTCTTCCTTGGTTGGTGCTGGGGATGGGGCTGGTGCCTTGTCAGCTGCTGCAGCTGCCAGGTATCTCAGCGGAATCTTGTGTCCCTGATGTCTGGCAGAGGGCAGCACATTGGTAGCAAAAGTGACATGAACACCAGGAGTCTCCTCTGTAAGGGCACCCAGCCCTTGGTGGGGGGGCAGATCTCTGGACCCCTGCTGGTCGCTGGGGTCCATCCAGGGGTACTGCATGGCCACCCCAGCGCTGCTGCTGCTTGGCACAGATGCTGTCAGCTTCTGAGGCACGTCATTCAGAGGCTGCATGCTGTGCTTGCGGCTGCCCAGCTCTACATCAGCCCTGGCCCCCTGCTGTCCTTGTTCATGTTCTGAAGCTAAGGAAGCAGTTGATGCTGAGTGACAGGTACCAGCAGCCTGGCTGGCCTCAGCAACAGACGCAGCAGCATCACGGATGATGGCTCTGATAGATGGCAAGCCAGCTGCTTCTGCCTTTGTCTGTGGCCCATCCTCTGATGCCATGTCAGCTTCCGGCCCTTGGTTGGCCACAGAACTGGCTTCATGAGTCTTCTGATCTTCCCTTGGCATGAACACGTAGCCCCCAGCATCACTTGTTTGCACAGGGTATGCAGCAACTTGGTGTGCTGGATCAGCCAGATCAGCACTAGTGGAGTCAGCAACACCTGGATCTGCAGGTTTGGCACTGGCTGAGTCGCCATCTGACGCAGCAGCTGTCATGCATGTGACAGCAGCCTTGGCTGCCGGAAAGATTCCCTCACAATCTGACTGCTTATCATCCTGCTGCGAGGTATCCGATGCTGCAGATGACTCATCAGGAAGCTGCTGGGACGCTTGCTTGCTATCGCACCGCTGATCTGTACAGCTGCTATGGACCACCACAGGGTCTGCCACTGATGAGTTGCATTGGCTCATGTGTGACTGGCGTCTAGCATTTGCTGTGAGCTTCTGTTGGCGTGCCAGTATTGCAATGGGACTGCCTGCATGACATAGGCAAATGGCATTGATTGCATCTTTGGTATCTCCACTGTAAGTAATCAGTGCGTTTGATGCAATTTTTCTTGTTTGATGCACTTTTTTTGGTTTGATACAACCCAGTGATGCTTCTTTTCTTGTTCCATGCAACTCATTGATGCTTCTTTTATCTTTGTTGAATAAAGTCCAGTGACGTGACTTGTCCTAAGAACAGCTGTCATAATGTGAGAAGTGGTGTCTATTTGGCACTGATGCAGCCACCGCAAAGAACGTGTGCTGATGAGGGCACCTTGCAAATGCTGATGAGACTTTGCTTCTGATGGGCAGGGGTGCAGTGAGCAAAATGATGGCTCTAATCATGCAGCAAACAAAAGCTTAGGGCCAAGCATCGTGGGAACAAAACATGCACACAACCATTCCTAATATGCAAGCTGGAGTCCAATTTTGAGCTCAAGCAAACCCAATATGGTGAACACTGTCCTAGAACATCAATGATATGAGCTGAGTGCTGAAAGGGGTTGCAAGAATGCGCACCAGGCAAGGGGCCCTGCTGGCGCCTAGGATGCGTCTGCCTCTTCTGACTGATGTTGGGGCTGCTCAGCACAGCCCTGATCTGCACCTTGTGGCTGCCATTCTGGCTGCTCGGCACAGCCCTGTGCTCCTCAGACCTGCTACTTGGGTCAGCATCCAGCTCTGCCTGTGACTCACCTCTGCTTGCAGGTTGATGCACAGGCACCATAGAGCTTGGCTTGTCCTGGGTGAGTGCATCTCCAGCTGAAGACAAGGAACAACAGTCAGAGCATCCAGTAGAGGCCATTTGTTCTGAGACAGACCGTCCAGAAGAGACTGCTTGTTCTGCTTTCAATGACAAGTGAGACCACCAGGCGTAGCTCATGCAAGCCCTGCACACATCCTGTAGCACAGACAGCTCAAGCAAGGAAATTGCTGCACACTGCTTTTGGTGTCTGTCACTTGCTCTGCAGGCTTGCAGGTAACATAGACTGCGACTGCTTACACACTGCAGACCAACTAACAACTGCTGTAGTGAAAGCACAGCTGTGCAGCTCACCTGCACTGTCCCCGTGGCCTCGTGTAAGAGCAACATGAGCTTTCAGCTTGCTGCTTTGCCCTGGACCGTGGCGCAAGGCAGGATGCTGAATCATGCTCTGAGCCTTTCTTTTCTTCTTGGGCACAGTGGTGGGCTTCGCAGGCTGACGTGCAGGGGCCTCAGTAATGAGCAAGTCAGCCTTGAGCTGCTCAACGTCGGCCAGAGCCTCCTGTAATCTCATGAGCATTGTAGCTTTTGAGAGCCCAGATCTGCCCTGCAGTCAGTATTCAACTGTAATAGGAATGCAGTGTGCTTGTAAGGTGCGTTGGATGTTTCAAGGTGTGCTGGACATTCCAAGGTGTGTGGCAAACTGCCTGTTAGAAATGATAGATTAATCCCTGGGCATTCCAACAGCACAGCTAGGTCACAGTCACCTGGACATGAAATGTGAGCTGTCCTGTGCAACATGCCCAGAGTGCATGCACAAATAAGCTACATTGTCGCCAAAACCTGAATTGTGATACATGAGTTGTGTTCAAGTTCATGTCTATGGCATGATGCTAGTCTGCTTGTGCACTGTGACAATTAGCATGCACATGCATGCTTTGCCCAGCAGCTGCAGAAAGCTGAGGCATGAGCATGCAGCAAAGACACTGCAATGTTTGCCTGCATACACCTTCAATGAAACAACTGCTCACACTTACCCATGCCAGCAACTGCTCACTGCTTGCTTCGCTGACATTCCCAGCTTCAGCAGTAGCCGATGATGGCAGAAGGTGCTGCTGTGCATCTGAAGCCTGCTGCTGCGATGTCACAATCACCCTGTCAAATCCTCCTGCTATCACCTCCTTGCCTGATCCTCTTATGACAACATCCCTGTTGGATCCTCCTACTTGGCGTGACTTCTCCAACTTGCTTCCCTCAGAAGCTGTCGGATTGTCCCCTTCAGCATTCGAGGAGTGTCTTTGGACATACACAGGCTGCTCTGCAGCCTGTTCTTGCTGAGAATCCCAGCTGTGGAGGTGGTTGCTACATGATGGGTCATGGAGGAGTGCAGCTGGGGCAGCCCTAGGGGAAGCGCAGGGCAGCAGACAAGCCGGGCAGTAGCTGTCTAAGCCTGCTGTAGCCATGCGAAGCATCTGCTGACAGTGTGAAACTGCCCTAGACTGCCTGCAGGACACGGCCAATGCAATGTAGGCATGCATCTAGCACTGTCGTGACAGTGAGTAGAAGCATAAGCTGACTCCAGTACCAACACTCAATATACACTATGTCTACAAAGATTCTGTTAGCTGCCTTGATGCAGTGATGCTTGTGAATGGCTTGGTGTATGGTCATGTCAGAAAATGGGGGCTGCAGCAACCACTTTTGATAAATAGTGCTGCATGGAAGTGTATCACCATCACAGCAGCATTCAGCTGCAATGATGGTTGTACATTCACATTCTTTTCTGCCAAAGGCTTGTCTAGCATTACTTCAGGTCTGCTCTAACGGTGCATGTCTGTTCTAACGGTGCATGCAGCATTTCAGGGTGCATAGTAACGGGTGAGTAAAGTACCTCAGCCTTGACATTGGCCTCATGTGGTGCTGCCTTGCAGGGGACCTTGGCCTGGGATGCCCTAGCCCCTGCAAACATGCATCATTTGTCTGCAACGCCATTACAGCCTTGTTTTTGTTCATCAAGCAATTGCTTTGTAGTGTCTCCCAGGTAACAAAAGAAAAAACAGTACAGCAAAAAACAATGGATATAGGCACCAACGCATGTACCTTAGGCCCTGATTTGCTGTAGTCACGATTGACCAGTGGCATAGGTATCAGCAGAGTGGCAAGCCTACCTCACAATGACGACAGCGCTGCGGCTGCCTTTGCAAGGCAACATGCGCGCCACTGCAGACCTGGCTTTGCTGGCCAGGCAGAACCCCTTCAGTTACCCCTCCAGACACCGTTTTAGCTGACAGTCTGTCACCACCAGTCACAGGGGCAGTGCATGCACATGGATAGGGCACTGCTGTCACTGGACACCATGTGTCAAAGTCATCTGATGCAGCAGCTTCTGTTGCTGCTGCTACTGCTGCTGCTGTTGCTGCTGCTGCTGGCTGTGACGTAGAGTGCTGCTGAGCAGCATGCTGCATTGCCTCACACTCAGCTGCTGGGCTCACTAACTCAAGCTCACCAGCTGCCATCACTGTCTCAGACTCAGCTGCTGTTGGCACAGCACCAGCTGCAACTGAGACTTGCTGTTGGGCAGGTTCAGCATCTGCATGTGTGCTCACAGCATGAGACGACGTAGGTGGATGCAGGTGGAAGCTGGGATGGGAGATATTGATCACAGCTGCTGCCGGTACAGCTGCCTGAGGAGTGGGTTGCAGGGGGGGTGGTGGTGCTGCTGCTGCTGCTGGTGGTGGTGGGTACAGGTGGAAATGAGGAGACTGTAGGACTAAGGCCACTGATGCCTGGGGCTCTTGCAGAGCTGCCTGATGGCTTGGCACTCCTTGTTCTTCAGCCTGTACACCCATTGAAGCCTGATGAACACTCCTGCCTGAGTCTGTGTCTGCCAGGGTTTCAGTGCGCATCTCTGGCTGTGGGGTGTCGGTCTGAACGGCAGCAGACACCTTGCTGACATTGGCTGCTGCAGCCTTTGCACCTGCCAATGGCGTTGCCGCAAACTCCTCTGCCTGCTCATCTCGGTCAGATTTTGGCTTGCCATGCTCAGAACTGATGACTGCAGAGCCCGCATCACTGACAGCAGAGTCATTGCAGCGGTCTGTCCTTTGAGTGAGCAGCTGCGTCCTGGAGGCAGTTGGCATGCAACAGAAGATTCTGGCAGCCGCGGTGATGGACCCAATCTCAATGCCTGCTGGGCTGATGAGGGGCAGAGGCTGCACCCGCTTGCAGCAGCTGTCATTGGAGCTGGGGTTGGGGTGGGGATCTGCATTCTCCACGCCCAGTTGCAGGGTGGCGACCCCTATTAGCCCTGGTCCCCCTTTGGCCGATGGCCCCAGGAACAAAAGACATAGTGGCGCCTGCAGCATAAGGACACAAGCATTGATCATGTGCTGTGCACATTTGAACAGCTTTCCTTTGTATGGCTGTGCAATGAAAAGCATTTGAGAGACATTTTGTGGTCTGCACTGGTGACAGAAAGAACTCTGCATCATGCACACATGTGCACAGTGAAGATGCAGCAGTATATGTGAGGCGCCCTCCAGGTTTGTGTTTAGACAAGAAGCGGTGTATGGCAACATGTTGACTGCTTGTTGGTTTTCATCCTGACATGTTTTGGACATACTTCCAAAGCCCAACACATGGTTTGGTAGTTCAAAGAGTGCACGTACTGCCGCATGGCATGCCCAACTGCGCTAGCAAGTTTACCTGAGCGAGCCTGTCACAGAGTGACCCACGATCAGCTGTAAAAGTACAGCTCTTGCCAGAATGCAGTGAGAATGTGGTCTCCGAACAGACAGGCTTGCAACCTTTGACCTGCAACTTCCAACCACTTGACATGAGCGCATTTAACAGCATCCTGAGCTGACTGTAGCAAGATACCTCCGGCAGAAAGTAGCAAAGGAATCTGGGAAACAGCATACCTGTTTTCCAGTGAGTGTTACAGGCAGTAAAGTCAGCAAAGGATACTGCAACAACTTGACAGCAACAGCTCCTGATAGCAGTTTTCTAGCCGACCCGGCATCCCCGTCTTCCTGCAGAAGTCACAGAGTCAGCGTTGCTTCCAAGCAAACCATCAGTTCCTTGGATCTGCAACCTACCCAGAAGGGCAAATTACTGCTCTTGACCGTTACGGACCGCACATAGACCTGTACGAGAACATTCGTGATTTTGCCAATACCCCATAGACCTGACGACGACAGACAGCTGCCCGCCGATAACTTTGTTTACCTCAAAACGGTACATCAGAGCTCGTTCGGAAAGCTACTTTGCTAGTCGTACCACTGACTATGCACTTTCACAGAGCTCCAACGAATGCCGTTGGTGATGACATCGTATCACGAATTAGCGCATGGCTGAGTTTAGTCAAAGCGCCAGCGTTACAAGTAGGGGTGAAAGGGTAGATTTGCAGAACAACCATGTCATCTCCGACAATTATCTGCAGCGGTCTGTAAGTCCTTCCGCACATCAATCAACAGCCATGCTGTGAGTGTGCAGAAAGCTGTCCAGGACTGCAATGATTTCTGGTCCAAGCCTCTGCGCCTTGGACATCATTTCCTGCAGCCAGCAAGCCAGACCAACCTCAACACAGCTGCTCATATCTAACACCCTCATCAATGTGCTGCCCAGCCTCAGTGTTACACATGCTGCATGCAATATCATATGCCAAAGCTGAATGCTGCCTGTGTCTCAACACCCTGTCATGCGACACTAATATGTTGCAGCAGCCTACACATTGCATGCCTTGCCTCTCATTTTCAAAGCTTGTAGTTATGTCCAATCTGAGGCCCAAATATTTCAATATGGGTTCGAACCTACTCTGCTGACTGTGTCTGCTATAATGCGCTCACCTGCATGATGCCAGGGTCGATGCCGGCAGACCCTCGCTGACTGACCGAACACAAATGGCCTTTTGTATTGACAGCCACTTGCAGAGCAGCGCTGGTACAGCACTCCTCTTCTGCTGTCAAGTCCACTGCCAGTGCTTGACCCACCTGCAGAGAAAAGACACGGCCTACATTACTGTACATTGATGTCATGCAGCCACTTCTCACTGACATTGGTAGTGGTGCTGTTGACCAGTGTGGTATGTGTTATAGCAGGGCAATGTACCTGTGAGACTGAAAGCAAAATAGGCACGTTGGTAATGTCTAGCTTGACTGCATTGTCATCCAGCACTTCAAGTTCAGGCTCATCATTTGGGTCCTCAGCTGCTTGGACCTCCACCGAGGGTATGCTGGTGTCTGACAAAGCAGCCTATACCAGCAGTTCTCACAGCTTTCATTGCTGAAGCAGAAGACTGTAAGTTTGCAAACAGACTTGACATAGTGACGTAGTACAAACACTGAGTCCTAGCACATTTTAATGCAAGACAACCCCTTTTTGCAGTAGCAATTGCTAAAGGTACTTGCATTGTCATATATGTTGTCAACACATTCAGCTCAACAGTGCTTATATGTTTGACAATGAACACTTCACTTCCAACATAGCAATGAGAAATTACAATTTGTAACACAGCCGCACATCACAGAGATGACAGACTACACCCCTACATAAGCAACTTATGCTGCATGACACTGCATGCTGTCCAAGGAGGATGCATACCTACCCTGGTAGCTATACTGAGTGCATCTGAGACATTGCCATCCATATTCAAGACCAAGGCATCAACATACAACAACCAGCAAATCTTGCCGCTGGTAACACAGAGGGCAGTCAAATCCAAGCCACCTCCTGCAGCAAGTCACAACAGTCACAATTGGCTAGAGCAGTGGACAGAATCTGACTTGTCTTGCACATGAGTATAAACTACCTCTGCCAGTTAATCCAGCATACATGCTGCGCTCCAAGCCTTTGGCAAACTCAGCCCCAAGCTCATCGCCGCCACGTCCCTGAACAGCAACATACATGAGATCTTTAAACACAAGCAGAAAGCCTCACCAACATCGGCGCTGCTGGCAACACAGCAGGGAGCTACAATGATCTGCAAGGAGAAAGCTAGAGGAGTACCTGGAACTGTGGATTTGCACAGGGCGAGCACTCAACGGCAAAGAAAATGTTTCCGCAGTCTGGTCTGTCAGGCGTTGGTGTGCCAAGCTCTACCTGGCAACAGTAGCTTGCAAGGTTGAAGATAGTCAGGATCCTTTACTGGGCAGCTCAGCGTGGCTCCTGCACTGACCTTCACGGCTACCAACACGTCTGTTGCTCCCAGCTTAAGTCGAGCAGAGCCACTAGCTTGAACGAGCTGCCCTGTCTCAAGGACTATTGATCTCAGCTCCTCTGTATTACGACCGTCGCTTCTAACATCTAGCTGAAAGCCTTCGCGTATATACACAAGCTCCTCTTGACTGCACATGTGACGACCCGACCACGGGCGCAGTGCGCGTTCAGACCGCAAATGTTGACTCGAGCAAAGCTAGGGCCGGCTTCTTAGTCATGTACAGGACTTGTATTTTGCACATGTGAATTGCACATTGTACATGTTCTTTGCGCTCTACATGATGCAGTATGGTGATACCCAAGTCGATCTGGAATGCACACAGTGGAATAATCTCAGACTTGCACAAACACTTCATCACTAATACTCCTTGGTGACAGTATGAAATGGCAACTGTGTGGGATGGAAAACCCCGTACTTTCAGCCAGTCTGAGACGGGCGCCTACTTCGCTGCGCTCAGGAAACACCCTATTTTTAGACAGAGTGACAAGCTACCAGGTGTAGTGTCCGAGTTTTGGCAGTCAAGCTGGTGCTTGTAGTCATCAAACAGAAATTGTTCGCTTCGAATTCGCTCATCTCGCAACGCCGCTGACTGCTTGACGCAGCAAGACTGATCCAAAATATGCAAGATATAGTTGTCAATGCAGCACAGAATTCTTGCCAAATGTCCATTCTCTGGTACAGTGCAGGATGACAGCTGTATTTGGGATGTAAGTGGGATGAACAACGCATTTCTACATTGAGAATCGGCTGCGCATGCATGTTGGCTGTTGGCATCAAATCACACAGTCATTCTGTTATGAGCATCTGAATCAGTAGCATCAGATGTTTTCTGTTTTGAGAAAGACCGGCTGCATCCTTTACTTCGCTCTACAAATGAAACAAAACTCTTGCATCTGCAGATCAATGGGCCAAAGTCCAGTATGGCACAGGACCGACATGGGTGAAGTGGAAATTTACTGGACAAATTGATTGAGAAGCTTTACCTAAGATCATCCAATGTGACTCATCGGAATTTCCGATTCGGAAGCCAACTGCAGCTTTGAAAAGCTGACAGAAGCGAGCACTGCCTTGTAGCAAACAATCCGGTCATCACTGTGTCCCATCTTGTCGCTGCAGCAGGCTCCGGGCGTACGGGTCGCGACTGTTGCTCTTGTTCCTCAGCCCCTCTGCTGAAGAAGGTATCTCCGGGTGATCGCTTCACGAGATGGCTACTCAGACATATCCGGCTTATCCCAACCAGCAGGTCCTCGTCCAGGTCAGTCCGATCCTTTCTGATGCATTTTCTGTTGCATAGGCAAGCAGGCATTGGCTGGCAAACAGCCAGTGAAGACTGAAGACATGTGCTTCAATTTGAATTTGGACTGTCCACAGCAACCAATCCTCACGCCTGTTGACATGCCGATAGTGACTCTGGGTAAGATTTTCTTGAAACTCAAAGCATGTATGCGTATGCTGCAGGGCACGCAGAACTACAATACAGCTTCCAGTGGGGGTTATTCAACAGGTCTATGTAGCTGGTGTGCAGAACCTGGCGGCTGCGGTCTATGTAAGCATCATGGGGCTAGAAATCATGACAGTATTGTGTTGTGAACCTTCAACATTCATTATTGATGAAGCTACTTGGCTGATCTTCTCATCATTGATGCAGGCATGTCAAGTACCTTCTGCTGCTGCTGCCAGTATGGTAGAAACGTGGAAAAGCTGAGTCCGCAGCAGGTAACGCAGCTTTCAGGCTGATGTGAATTTGCAAGTGTTCAGCTTATGCATCTCCTCTGACTTGGTGTAAATGCAGGCTACTTGTGGAGGAAATTGCTGTGGCGCAGGCTGGTTGTACTGCCTTTTCTATCACTTTGGGCTGTCTGTGGTACCTCAATGCATCACACGTGGTGAAGTCAGAAGGATCAATGGGTTGCAGGTATGCCATCAGCATTTCACTGGTGCTCGCCTGTGTGCACTTATGTGGAACATGGCTTGCGTGTTATCACCAAGAACATACTCCGCCAACCTTGGTTTGCTGTGCAGCCTGCACCATGCGCTGATTGCCTTACTTCCTGGTGCTGTCAGCCATGTGGCCTGTGTCAAGAGGCGCGTGAGATCAAGATCAGAGGTGGTAAGCTGCTACTGGCTACCTTTCATGCCATACTGGACCTGTCCAGTCATGATAATAACTTCCGTCAGGCCTGGGAACCTTGTCTGAAATCTAAAGTTGCAGATCATTGCATATCGTCACTGATTACAACAGTCGCAGCAACGTGCATGTGATATGATGCCGTTAGCTCATGATGACTTCTGCAGTGCCTAAGCATTCTTGTTGACATGACTTGACACCTGTAAATGAGCAGACAGCCACAAGGTAGCCTTCTGATGGTCTTTTTGAATGACAGGGGGACCAGGAGCCAAGGGTGGAGTTTACACCAGTGCTCCCCAGGCACAGACAATGACAGGCTCCACACAAAACTACTGACCCAAGTATTAGATGATGCAACTTCAGAATAAGAACTTTTGAAAGTGTACCGTGAGACACAGCTGGAAAATCAAGTGTACACATGCAAGGTTGGAATAGCTATTTTCGTCACAATCTGCAGATGTAATGCACGACAATTGTTGAGACATAGGATCGCTGCAAGGATGATCATACCCTGAGCATCAAGTGCCAACAATTAATGGACTAGGTCTCTGATGCAGCCCATTGGCAAAGGCATTTCACCTAGCGTCTAAGCCAACTGGAGCCCTTCAGTCGAGCGCAGGGACGTGGGAGTTCCCGTGTATCACATGTTTCGCTGACCGAGACTTTGCGAGCTGGTTCTGTTTCTGCATGCCTGGCCATTCAGATCCGTTCTTTCGGGTGTCATGAGCGAGCAAATCCCTTTTCTCAGAAGCAGGTATGGAGCAGCCGCCGTTGCGTCAGCAGCTCTAGCAGCAGCTGCAGTTGCTTGGTATACTGCAAGATCACCTATAACTGAGGTCAGCCCCGAGGACATTAGCACAGCAAGTCCTTCGGGCTTGCTTGCACCCGTGAGGTTTAAGGTACATCTGACCTTTGCCCGGTCCGAACAAGCTCAAAAGAATGCGCAAGTGAAGCTTGTATGAGATCTAGCCTATTTTGCTTATGCAACACAGGTGCCTTTGCGCCAGGCCGATGGCACTTTCCCTCCCAGCTTGTATGGTTGGGCGGCAAACGTGCAGTCAAGAATGTCCGGAACTCTCGAAGACGTCGAGGGTACGCCCATGCGCTGTCTTGGCTGGTCTTGACCAGAGCGTTAGAGATCAATAGCTTGCTGTGGCCTTTGCAGACGAACAGCAGGCTACTTCATCACTGCAAACACAGCCAGCATCTGATGCCACAAAAGCATCTAGTAGTGGTCGTAAGAATGCACACCAAGTTGCAGCTGAACACCAGCAAGAGGTCGCAATACTGCAAGAGTTGCTGAAGAAGCAAGGGCTAAGTACCTTACCTTTGCGGCTTAACAGCGGCGACGCAGAGCTTATCAGGTACTGTTTGCTGCATGCAAACGTGGCATCAATGTCTGAGACACTTGCTGTGTACTCCGTGTCAACTGAACAAGGGCTTGTTTGTTTTCAGATATGCCATTGCTGCTGGAGCTTTTCGCGCCACTTCAGAACAGGAAAAGTGCGTTCTCGCCAAAGATTGTTGCTTTTGATGGACATGGTGTAGCTCCTGTCTGTGCTTGCACGTTTCATACGTAAATAGCTTGTGGTCTTTGCATGTCACTGATGCAAGTAAAGCTGCATTGAAAGACATGGCAGTTGACAAGCCATGCACAATTCATTGACTGTGCAGGTCAAGCGCCTTGCAGAGAGCAGCCTTGTCAATACAGGCAACTGCAGTTTGGCTTGCTGAGCACAAGTTTCTGTCGCGGGAAGAGATGCAACAGTACAAGAACCTTGTGAGTTCAAGGATAAAGTCTGCCAAACAGCTAGCCTCAAGTGCACATTGTGATGCTGCTGCTGCTGCTGCTGCTGCTGCTGCTGATGCTGCTGCTGCTGCTGCTGCAAGAACTCCTATACAACATGGCTGCACTGCTATTCACAATGTAACCCTCTGCTTGCAGAGTCACCTTTGACCAACATGCAGGTCTGGTGGGAAGATCTAGACTCTCAAAACAGACCAATTCTCATGGTTCGTCTTGGTCAAGCTTTGAATGAATGCAAAAGCAGAGCTGAAGCTGATAGAGTAGCTGAGTGTATTGTTAGTCAGGTCAGCTGACTGTCCCCCTATATTGCCCCAATGCAAGCATACTTTGTCTTACATAAAATGCCGGTATGTGTTCCAGTAGCTGCTCAAGCACTGCAACACCCCCATGTCCAAAGTTTGGACCAACTGACTTGAGCGTGCGCAGATCAACTATGGGGTGCTGAATTTCATGGATGATCAACAAGGGCCTGAGAAGCTTGTTGTCATACTAGATTGCCGAGGAGCCTCAGCATTCCAGGTGATATCGCCACTTCAATTGGTCTTTTGTAACAAATGCATTTGAAATCCTTCAAAACTCAGCAATCCTGCAGAAGTCTTTGTATGTATCCTCTTCTTGCCACTGCAGCATACGCCCTCTCATCAGCCAATCCACTGGACGGTCAGCAGTTGGTGATGAACAGTTCAACACTGCTTCTCATGCTGTATGCGCCTGATGTTGCCAACCAGGCAGTGACCAACATGTGGGCATATGAGTCATACCATGCTGTTCTCATTGACACACACTGCGTGTGCTTACCTTGTTGGTGTTTGCAGGCTAGCAAGCTGGTGCGCCTCATGAAGAGTGTGGCTGTGACACTAAATCAGCACTACCCATCACGTCTGCAGCAGCTGTTTTTTGTTGAGCCGCCAGCAGTCATGAAATGGCCCATACAGGCAGCCAAGCCTTTGCTACATGCAGACACTGGAAACAAGATACAAGTCTGTTCTCTCGCAGATGCATCTCTCCCTGTCAACCTCAACAGGATACCTGATTCCTGGTGATGCAAGTGTACAATTCCTGGCTGATCGTAATGTATCAGCTGTCTTGTGATGTAGTATAGAACAGTGATGAAGCGTCTAAGACATGCTACCTACATAGATGTGATGTGTGTGTATCATAGTGTCTGTACGGGCCATACATAGCGGTGCAACGCTGTCAGTCTTTGGACAAATATGCATGGCTATGGTCCTTTATACCTTCAGCAGTGGCCCAGTAATGTGGAATGAACAACAGCGTTGTGTATGGTGACGTCATGTCTTCTCAGAATGAATTTGTTTGCAATCGCTCTGTGATGTGAATGAAAAATGCCATGTAGACCACGTCTGCTTCAACCTACTCGCTGAACGTGCCATATGTACGCACTGCAAAAGTGCATGGCGGCGCAACAAATGCAGCAGAGCAAGACCTTTATAACTCCCACAGCATTGCACCATAGCACAAACGCAGCAAAACAAGACATCTAGCTCACAGCATTGCATCCACGGGATTGTGTTGGTTGTTTTTGGCCTGTGACAGGTCTCAGCATTTCGATGCCAAATCCATAATGCAGGCAGCACAGAGCACCCTAGGGTGCCAATCTAAATCTGCTGCTGCAGACTTAAGCCGCAGCTGTTAGCCTGACTTACGCTGCTCTGAGCACATGCATGAGGGGCAAGCTGAACCAAAATTGAACCACCTTTTCTGGTTCATGCTAGTTGCAGCTACTTCAGTAAGGCACCCTCGGTCTGATTGCTCCTTGCTTGAGCTGACACGCTTGTTCTCTGTAAGCGCTGCATGATAACAGCTGGATATTGGCATGACATGCACATCCATACGGCCCAAGTGCCCAAGAAGGGTAAGCACTGCAATTTTCAAGATTGCTTCACAGTGGTGCACATGAGTCCCTGGTGCACATGAGTCCCTGGTCTAAGTGCACACCACAGCTCAGATCTTGACTTGTGTTTGCATGCCCATCCCAATACAACATGCAAGCTGTGGTTCCCTGTCAATGCAAGGCTGCTAGCAACGCTGGTTTTCCTGAAATCCACCCTGGAAGGAGATGGAATTCCTTCAAGGCTGAACAATCTTGCTGAAGATGTCAAGCTCACATGCTATGAGTTTTTTGGCTGCATCCTGACAAGCTTATCCTCAGAGGTAGTCTTCTTCACCCAACAGTGCAGAACAGATGACTTTTTCCAAGCAGCAATGCCAGGTTGTGGGTGTAGGTGACTCTGAGGACAGACGGCAGGTGGAGGTGGTTCTGAAGACCAGCAGCAGGTGAGGTCTGCTGCTTGTCCCATGACATCAAGATTCTTCTGTGATCATTGCAGAGAGCACCACATCTTTGGTACCATTGTATCCAGTCCTAGCATAGGCAGATGCACAGGATGTTTCTTGATGTGTGGCCACATCTTACATGCTATGATGTCGTGCACTGGTGTCTTGCTAATCTTGCACCAGGGCATCACCTGCCTCATGCCTGCAGTCTTTGCTTGCAATGGCAGGGAGTTATACTGTGCCTCTTCAGCTACGCTGTCTCCATCCATGTGCATTATGCCAGCTGCAGCCAGTGACCATCATGACCAGCAATGCCATGATGTCTTTCAGGGCCACAGCTTGTGCCCAAATTGCCCGAGCATCGAGTCACTCGAGATTCCCCATGTCCAGACTGGGGTCGGCACATCTTCAGAGACATTGAAATGCTCCGGCATGGAAGTCTGGCAGATACATCAAATTGGATAATGACTTGTCGGTAAGCATTGACCATAGTGGCAATGTCTTTGCCTGTCTATCATGCGTGTGTTCATCTGTGACGCTTGCCGTGGCGACATGCTAGCTGTGCATTTCAAGGCTAGGTTGGTGCTCAATTGGGTCTGCATGCAATTTCCCGTGCATCTGGCCAAAGTACCGCCTGTCAGTCATATTATAATATGTGGTCGATCCTTGTGCATGAGGCATTGCTGGTGATGTCGCAGGTGCCACCAACAAATAAAAACCATCTGGAGTCCTTTCACATGAAGGCAAGCCCATGCAGCACAACAAGACAGCTGAAATCTCCTTTCGAGTGTCAGCATCTCAGTGCACACCTTTTTTATTGCCCTGCCAGGCCATGCACTGGCCTGCCCCAACCACACACCAAGTGGGCAGGTGATTGGCCTGCGGCCTGCCCCATCCCTGGACAACGGTGGTGTAAACTGCTTGTTGCAAGATGCCATCACCTACTCTGGTGTAAATGCTATGCTGTGTGCTCTGTAGCAGTAAGTGTTCACTGCCCTTTCTTGCCCTTTTCCTGTCCAGGTGTCCACCCTTCCAGGTCATGCTTTGCCTTAACTCTGAATGACAAGCTGCAACCTGCCTGCAGCCTGCCCATCCCACATGCCACCCCGCAGATACTGTACCGATACTGCTTGTGATGTGCTCCTTCATCCAAATATTGAGAGCCTTTCACAAGTGAGCTGAGAGTGCAGGTACTTGCGCAGAATTCCTATCGGGTTTGCCCTAGACCTGTGGCTTCAGGTCAGACCCTGAAGTATGAATTTCACATGGCATTGCCAGTGCGTCACTTTTTTCCTGCAGCGTCCTGAGCTCCCACAAGACATCATTCTGCAATGTCAAACTTTTGGCTGTGGCTGCTACACCATCGGCGTGATGTTCTAGCCAGGCTTGCTGCAACTTGAACCTTCACAGCCCAAGTCCAGGTGCCAAATGCGTTTTGCTGTCTTCGCTGTTCCAGATCCAAACCCTTAGCTAACAACACAGGCAGTTTCTTGTGCATTGAATCATTATTGCTTATGTTGCAGGTGCCACCAACACACAGAGCCACATTGGAGTTTTGTTTCCAGTGGGAAGAATTTAAAGTATTGCTGATAGACACTAGCCCACCCCCAAAATATCCAATGGATGAACGGGTCTGCAACACTGAAACTCAGTGTCATTTGCTGCCAGTGCAAGCTGAGGAAGTTGTCAGTCAGCAGTACCTTGGCTGAGCTGAGATGACTCACAAGCTGAGATGACTCACAAGCTGAGCGGTTACTAAGAAGCTCAGCATCTGATAGAACGTTGTGAGCCCCAGTGAGACGGCATCGGGAAGCGTTATATCGACTGTAGCGTGTATCGACATTTGTTTCTGACGTAGTCAGAGTAAAGGCAAGCAGCAGCGCCGCACGCGCTTAGCGTGTCTGCCATCTCGAGAGCACCACAGACTTGATCAAGGACTTGATTTGCTCTGAGCAGACGGTCCTGACGCCACAGCAGTATGGGAGCAGCGATATCTCACAACATTCTTCATGGCAGGTGCGCCCCGCTTGATGTTCCAGCGCAAAATTCAGCTTGTCAGCATAAGGCTGCTGCAACTGACAGCATATCTCAGACCAGGGTTTGGTGCTTGCAGGCGGCCTTCGCAGATGCAACAGTGCGCCAGGCTGCTAAACAGATGCGGCAGAGGCCCACCAGACCCAAGGCATTGCATGCTTGCAAGTATGCATATGACTGCCTATTTGCAGAAGCATTCAACCTTCTGCACAGGTGTGTCACCTTGCTTGCCTGCTTTAGTCCCCAACAGCTTCAACATTTGATCTTGCATGCTGATTGAGATTGAGGTGCACATGTCAATCTGCAGAGACAGCCTCTGATGTCAGCAACCGCAATGACAGCTGGCAACAGCCGTCAAAAGAGCAACCCAAAGAGGGTGGACCCACCATCAGCATGCTTGCAAAAGAGTTGCAGGCACAATGGCATCAAGAGCAAAACATGCACCTTGGCAACAGAGTCATCAAGCCTCACAGTCACCACAAGGTCTGGTGGTCGTGTGATCAGTGCCCAGACAGCCTTCCTCACATCTGGGAGGCTAGAGTCACCAATAGGTCGACAGGGACCGGCTGTCCTTTTTGCTCAGGCACATCAATATGTCAGCATAACACGCTGGCCAGACAAGCACCACAGGTGGCACAGTTTTGGGATGCCAACAAGAATCACTCATTGTCACCAGACCACGTGACCGTCTCCAGCCGCGTGAGAGTTCACTGGAAGTGCAGTGTTTGCATGTATGAATGGCAGGCTTCAGTGACGGGTAAGACAAGTAGCAACACTGGGTGTCCCAAATGTGCCAAAGCAAATGGCGGTAGGAAAGCAGACGGCAGCAGGCAGAAGCATCCTACTTTTGCACAAGCAAAGCATGCCTTGCTGGAGCAGTGGGATCATGACAGAAACGCAGAAAAAGGCGTCTTTCCTGACAACACGACATTAAAGAGCCAGAAGCTGATCTGGTGGCAGTGCCATAAATGTCCAGTGGGCAAAGACCACGGCTGGCAGGCTGCACCAAAGAATAGAAACTCTGATAAAAAGGCATCAGGGTGCCCTTTTTGCACTGGGCGTAAGGTTTGTGAATGCAACTCTCTGGAAGCTGTTTGTCCTGAGATTGCTGCTGACTTTGACACCGAACAGAATGGTGTCAGTGCTGCTCAAGTCACAAGTTCAGCAAACACCAAGTATCGGTGGTTATCAGATGAGCCTGGAGCCAAAAAGCGCTCTGTAAAGCAACGCACAGATCGCACAAAGAGGGTCATGAGAGCTGCTAGGCTCTTCTGAATTGGTAGCAGGCATCAATGCCTTCTGTGTGAGGTCAACTTGGTAGACATCCATCTGACTTGTCTTGAGAATTTTGCATTCAGAAGTTGAATCACTTCTGGTGGGCACTTGGTGCTATATCCTTCCTTTGTCACACACGTGCACGGAAGAACTTATTTTTGCATTCGCTCAGCTATAAGTAGGCTGTGTGTTGGCCTTGCCCCCCCATAATCACATTGCATTTGACTGCAATCTGTTTAGTCGCTTCATCACTTAAGCTGTCATGCCCATTTGATTGCTTGACATGAGCAAGTATTGTTGAAAGTTGTATGTCATTCTGTCAAGTTGCAGTCAGCCCTTCTGTACCTATCAGAATTGGTTTGCAAACGCCATATTTCAACCCTGAAAGCTTATATTTTGTCTTGTTTGTACTTTATCTTGCATGGGAAATCATTCATGTCAGGCTGTTTAGGCAAGATAGTTACAGCAGCAAAACAGGACATCGAGTTTTCCCATTGTTGCTGCACTATATATCAGCTTTGCATCACCTGTAAAAACATCTCCCTTGTATCACAGCTGTCAGCCTCTCAGCACAAAGCCTGACACACAGTGTGTTGCAGTAGTACATGTCAGTATTGAAAGGGGTCGAGCTGCTGTTGCAGGCTGAGGGCTGACTTACATTGCAAACACCAGATGTTGCGAGGAACGAGCTGACTGCAGAACTGCCAATCTTGTCTGACCATGGTGTCTGTCGGTCGCAGTGTCGTAGCTAGTGTATCACTCACGCACACTCAGCTTCTGTCTGGCATGCGCTCCTCTGTGTGCGTTGCATGACCACAGCTGGACATTGGCATGACATGGCCCAAATGGCAGAGTAGGGGATCCAGGGAGCACTAGTGCTATGTTGCTCATACCTCTAGAGCACGTCTACTCCAAAAAGTTGCAGCTTTACTGCGTGTCCAGCTGGCTATATTCTGTTGTACATCTAAGCCCCTTGTGCAACACAGCCAAGAGGTCAATTGTTAAATTTGACGTTACTTTGTATTCCCAAGCAAAGCCAAGCCAAGGTACAAGGTATTCTTTGCCACATATATGCAGAGTTGCTGTTCTTCATGAAGTAGACATGGGCACTCAAGGGGTGACCTCTCTAACCGGTACAGCTGTGCCTGTTGGACAAGCTTGTCTCTTTTGCAAGTGGAAAGAAAAGAAAAGACAAGACTACGCCTTTTGGCGTCAAGTTAACGAGATCCTTTGCAAGTGATGTCACATGCAAACATCTTGTTTTGGCGCATCTTCAGTGCAGCCCATCCAGACTTGTCATCCCCATAAGCTTAAGCCACTGACTCACTTTTCTTGCAGTACCACATACTCCCCCTTCTGAGCTCCTGCACATCATAGGTACATGAATGAAGGTCACCCTGACCTGGACAAGCTAGCAAGAGAGGTGGCAGCCAAAGTAGGTCAGATGCTATTCCACAAGATAACACAAGAGGTAGAAAGCAGAAGAGGAGCAGGTTTGCCTCTGTAGGTATAAGAGTCCTCCTGGACCAGCTTAGCTATCAGTGAGCTCTGATTTGCATGCCGGTGACATGAGCTCGTCTGTGCAGGAGTATGTGATCTGGATGTAGTGATGACTCAAAGTGACCGAAGGCCAAGCCACATGTGATCACTGCTGCGACATAGTTCACATGGCATGCAGCTAAGCAAGTAATGTCATGACTGAATGACTCAACACATATGCGTGTTGCACATGTATTCAGCTGGCCGCATGCTTTGAGCCCTGTGTGGTTTGGTTTTGTTGGTACAGCTTGGCTAGTCTCTGAGTAGCTGTGGCGTCATCATGCACAGACTGTGCTGCTTATTAGCATCATGACTTGCATACATCAAACAGCAGGTGCTAGTGACTTCATACCTGCATGTGTGAGCGCAGCCTGTTCAAGCGATGCAGGGAGCCATGCCACTTTACTTCTTGTACATCCAGCAAACCAGAATGTCTGAGCGTGTGTGTGATGCAGGTCATCTGCCGGGGATGGGGCAACCCTCCCACCCCTGGTACGCCATGTCATCTCCTAGGGAATCACATGGGGTCAAGCTGAGCATGTTGTCCAGAGCTGGCTGGGCACTATCAGCATTACCTTCTCAAGCACAGGGTCAACAGGCGATGCATGTCAACTCTTTCACTGCCATCACTTGCAGTACCTGTTTGCTGAAAGTGCAGCTTGTGATATGTCTAGTCCACCAGCCTGTGGTGCATGAGGTCTCTGCCTGATTCAGGTTTAGGATCTTTCCTTTCCCTCAGGGCTATGGCCTATGGTCATAGCTCTGGGCTGCCGCCTTAGGAGGCTCCCGTTATGATCGCTGAAAAGCGTAAACTTTTCTTTTTCTTGTCTCTGCCTGATTCCTCTGCTGTGCATGAGAAGCACCAGGTCTCATTGCTTTGCTGGCGCGCTGCCCCTGCGCTGTAGATGTTCAAGTCAGCATGTCACAGTCTGCGCGCAAGCCCAGCCTTCTCAGCTGTCCCATGCTCAGCCTGTGCAGCCGGCAGCAAGCCAAAATAAGCCAGCCTTGTTGCCTTTTACAGGACTGGCACAGTGTTTGAAGGTATGCATCGGAGACTGTGTGCTTGAAAAGGTAATAAGGGGCGGGCTAGCTCTTGACAACAATCATTCAGGTGACTAACACACATGCAACCAGCTTGTTGCAAGATGCTGTTACCTTCTCGGTGTAAATGCTATGCTATGCTGTATGCTCTGCCCTGTAGCAATAAGTACTGTGCTCACTGCCCTGTCTTGCCCTTTTCCTGTTCAGGTATCTGCCCTGTTAGGCCATGCACTGCTTTGACTCTGGATAACAAGCTGCACCCTGCCTGCAGCCTGCCCGGCCCCCATGCCATCCCGCAGCTGCTGCACTAATACTGCTTGTGATGTGCTCCTTCATCCAAATGTTGAGAGCCTTTCACCAGTGAGCTGAGAGTGCAGGTACTTGCGCAGAGTTCCTATGGGGTTTGCCCAAGACCTGTGGCTTCAGGTCAGACCCTGAAGTATGAATGCCACATGCCAGTGCGTCACTTGAGTCTGCAGCATCCTAAGCTCCCACAAGACATCATTCTGCAGTGTCAAACTTTTGGCTGTGGCTGCTACACCACCGGCGTGATGTTTTAGCCAGGCTTGCTGCAACTTGAACCTTCACAGCTAAAGTCCAGGTGCCAAGTGCGCTTGGCTGTCTTCCCAGTCACGGTTCCAAGCCCTTAGCCAACAACACAGGCAATTCTTTGTGCGTTAAACCATTGTTGCTTATATTGCAGGTGCCACCAAGATACGGAGACATATTCGGGTCCTTAAGGGGTCACTCTGTGGTAAGAACTCGGAGTATATCAATTTGCTGACAAACACTACGCTAGCAAATCCCAACATTTACTTTAGATAAATGAGTTTGCAAGTCTCATTGGCTGCCAGTGCAGGGCTCTCCAGCTGAGCAACTTGTAAGCATTTGGCTGAGCTGAGCTAACTCACAAGCTGAGATGACTCACAAGCTGAACGATAAGCGTTATACCGCATGCAAAAACATTTGTTTTTGACGCAGTCAGAGCAAAGCAAAGCAGCACAGCCGCACGCCCTTAGCGTCTCCTCCACCTCGAGAACAGCACAGATCTTATCAAAGACCTGATCTGCTCAAAGCAGACGGTCTTGACGCCACAGCAATATGGGAGCAGCAATATCTCATAATATCCGTCATGCCAGGTGCGCCCCGCCTGACGTTCCAGCGCAAAGTTCAGCTTGTCAGCACAAGGCTGCTGCAACTGACGGCAGATCTTAGACCAGGATTTGGTGCTTTCAGGCGGCCTTCGCAGATGCAGCAGTGCGCCAGGCTGCTGAACAGCTGCGGCAAAGGCGCACCAGACCCAAAGCATTGTATGCTTGCAAGTATGCACATGACTGCTTGTTTGCAGCAGCAGTCAACCTTTTGCACAGGTGTGTCACCTTGCTCGCCCGCTTTCGTCCTCAACACCTAGTCTTGCATGCTGATTGAGGTTGAGGCGCACATGTCAATCTGCAGAGACAGCCTGTGATGTCAGCAACCGCAACAACAGCTGGCAACAATCAACAAAAGAGCAGCCCAAAGAGGTTGGACCCTCCATCAGCATGCTTGCAAAAGAGCTGCAGGCACAGTGGCATCAAGAGCGCAACATGAAACTTGGCAACAATGTCATCAGGCCTCACAGCGGCCGTAAGGTGTGGTGGTCATGTGATCAGTGCCCAGACAGCCTTCCTCACATCTGGGCGGCTAGAGTGTACGCTAGATCATCAGGGATGGGCTGTCCTTTCTGCTCAGGCACATCAACATGTCAGCATAACACGCTGGCCAGAAAGGCACCATAGGTTGCACGGTTTTGGGATGCCAAGAAGAACCACCCATTGTCACCAGACCATGTGACCTTCTCCAGCTGCATCAGAGCTCACTGGAAGTGCAGTGTTTGCACATACGAATGGCAGGCTTTAGTAACGGATAAGACAAGAGGCAAGACCGGGTGCCCCGAATGTGCGAAAAGAAATGGCGGTAGGAAAGCAGACGGCAGCAGGCAGAAGCACCCAGCTTTTGCAAAAGCAAAGCATGCCTTGCTGGAGCAATGGGATCATGACAGAAACACAGAAAATGGGGACTTCCCTGACAACACGACATTAAAGAGCCAGAAGCTGATTTGGTGGTGTTGCCATGAATGTCCAGTGGGCAAAGACCATAGCTGGCAGGCTCGCCCAAAAGATAGAAACTCTGATAAAAAGGCAACGGGGTGCCCATTTTGCGTTGGGCATAAGGTTTGTAATTGCAACTCTTTGGAAGCTGTGTGTCCTGAGATTGCTGCTGACTTTGACACTGAACAGAATGGTGTCAGTGCTGCTCAAGTCACAAGTTCAACAAACACCAGGTATCGGTGGTTGTCAGATGAGCCTGGAGCCAAAAAGCGCTCTGTAAAGCAACGCACAGGTCGCACAAAGAGGGTCATGAGAGCTGCTAGACTCTTCTGAATTGGTAGCAGGCATCAATGTTTCTGTGCGAGATCAACTTGGTAGACTTGCAATTGGTGTGTCTTTTTATTTTGAAAGGGCACTCGGTGCTATCTCAGACACAGGAAGGAAAACCCTTCATATCACACACGAAAGAACGTGTCAATAGCTTCGCATTAGCTCAGCTATGAGTAGGCTCTGTGTTGGCCTGGCCTCCTTTGTAATGACACTGCATCTTACTGCAATTTGTTTGGTCGTCTGATCTCCTAAGCTGTCATGCCCAGCTGATTGGCAGTGCTTGACATGCTTAAGCAAGTTGTGTCTTAAATGCATGTAGTTCTTCGAAGTTGCTATTAGTCTTTCTGTAGCTATCACGATCGGTTTGCAATTGCTTCGGTTGAACACTGACAGCTCATGTTTTATCTTGATCAAAACTCCATCTTGCCTTTGATGTCATGTCTGGCTGGTTCGTCTGCTACGGAAGTGCACTCACCAGGCCCCATTGCGTAGCGAAATTCCTCACTATTTGTTCGACTCAACTCAAAGCATGAAACCAGTATCTGGTAGTACTAGTAATTTGTGTATAGCCATGTCCATACTATGATAGCTATGTCTTGCTGCAACTTGTACAGCTAGAATCTTGAAATCCTCGGCTTCAAGCTTGACAACAAGCTTGACAACAAAACAGCAAGCCTATGACCAACGCACAGTAGCAGAGGTCGGCCAACCCTCTGCAACAAGCCTAATTGTACAGCTACAAATACAAGCACTACAAACGAAACACAGATCCTGAAGCAAACATACAACAGCAAAACCAGCATTGTACTACAAAAACCATCATGGGTGTACACATGTGTCTGTGTGCCCAGCAGTCCTGTGACGTTACAAACCCATGTCTCTTGACCACACCACTGGGTTCAGAGGCGAGTCACACACCTTCCCTGGCATCACCCCTGGCAGCCACCTGCATTTTACTGCACAGTGAAACACCGAACCATACGGCTTGCAGATATTGCTGCAGCAATGGAAATGGATTCAGGGCTTTCAGGCTCAAGTGAACTCTGAGATTCACAGACCTGTCGTGGTCAAGCCTTTGGTTGTGGTTGATAGGCTCCGCCATGATCATGTCCTTGTCCATGAAAATGATGGTGAACACTTCACGCGGTGCATCTGTCCCATTGCCTGCCGCCTGATGGAAAGTCCAACCAGAGTGAAAGCTGACTTCTCCTGCAACCAAGGTCATGTATAGGATGCGCCTTCAAAGCGTGCATCAGATGTAGCTAAGAGGTGTACATGATGCATGAGATGCGCCCTCAAAGGATTGCACTTGTGCAGCTACGTCTGCTTTCTCACCTAGCTCAAAAGGCTCACTGATGATCTCAAAGCCTCCTTGTTTCACAGCAGCATCAATTTTTTTGTGGGCCTGCCCTCCAATCCCCAAGTCCCTGATCATCATCAGTTTACAAAGGTCAGACATTGCGCTTTGGCATCTAGCGACAACATGCACCATGCAGTCATGATCAGTTATTGCGTAAGCTACTGTTGAAGCAACAGCAACAAGTGCGTACAGCCTGCTTTGGCAGCAGATTTCTGCCACAGGCAGTAATCTGCTGACTTGAGATGACTGACTGGCACACACACATGGACATGTATAACAGTCAATAGCTAGAGTGTAATTGTTCGTGCAGCCATATGACATAGCAGCAATGCAACCACAATGACTGGCTAGAGTGTAATTGTTCGTGCAGCCATATGACATAGCAGCAATGCAACCACAATGACTGGCATTCAGGACATACCAGCCGAGGTCATGTGTATGGCTTCCGGCAGCAAACTGCAAAGGTCCCATCTCATTGGGCACAGCCTGCATATGTGCAACGTTGATCATCAGCAAACCAAGTCTGTATCTCAAACTACTTGTGTGCCGGCAGATGCAGGTAGCAGCAGGAAGAATGCAGCGCTATGTGGCAACTGAGTTCCTTGATACAGAGTCGATGCAACAGCCATGGCACATTTGAAGCAGCTTGCATAAAGCGACATTTTCAGGGATGAGTTGTGGAGGATCATGCCAGATCTTTTGGAAGATGTGTGATACCTGCAGAGGCACCCATGCCGTGAGGATTTTGTCAGACTGAAGTGGCCAGTAGTAGCCATCACTATGCCAAGGGGTGTAACCCCCACCGGGTTCCTTGTTGAGTGCTTGGTCATGATAGATCCTCACGCCGTCCACCTGCGCATGAGCAGACTTTCAAGATCAGCAAATGCATCAACTTGCTCTCAAGCCACGTGTGACTGCTGCAGGGAAATTCTAGCTCAATGTCTCTATCAAGCCTCAAAGGTTGCAGTCAACAGACCTCCATGAGGTCAAAGCCGTTCATTTGCAAAATTAGCAACATTCAGGACCCTGCAGACTGTCAATGATGCATGATTGCGGTCCAGAGTATGCAGCACTGCTGAAGCTTACCCCCATAAGTTCAGAGGCAATACGCCCCAATTTCTGACCCAACACAAACTCCTTGACTGGCTTGCTTTCAACCCAAATATTCATGATCTGCAACATGGTGTGCACACTGACAGGATTGGTGTCAGAATGCAGGCAAATTTAGGAAGCAGATATGTCTGTTTGAGAACAATGGTGACGAGGCCATATGCACCTGGGTGAAGGCCTTTTGATAATCAGAATCCTCCTCCAATGGGGCTTTGTCTGCCTTGGCTACCTCCAAGGACATTGTAGGAGTGTAGTGTGCCAGTGTCTGAGCGTCAAACACACCAGGAAGCCGTACAAAGCCAGAGTCTTTATAGGACTGGACTTGAGTATCTGAAAGAGGATATGGCGAGTGTATATCCACTTGTGTACGCTCGTGTTCAGACGTTTGCATCTGACTATCTGACGAAATACGAAGCTTATGCCTTCGAGGGCAGCTCAGCCGGGACAGTCCGGAACCGAAGCCAAGGCTATGATCACGGGAAGCGCCGCGACAAGTGAGCAGGTTCCATGTCGCTTTTTGGCGAGAAAGCAGGCCTCTTGCGCTGGTCACAGGCATCAGCCCGCCAGCACACGACATATTCAAGCGGCGATCAGCGCGACCGCAGCACAGCTACCAAAACGCTGCTCACGAGAGGTATGCTGCACAGAAGCGATCTGCCTTGTTGCCAGATTGCCGTGATCGGCAGGCAAAGATGAATGTGTAGCGTTACGCCGGTCTTGCGCGAGCAGATCTGCAACGCATAGAAGAGGAAGATCAGCTGCGGTCAACGAGGGCCTTCGAGTCTGGAAGATGAACCGACGACTTATGACAAAGGCAAAGTGTCTGTTGCATCGTATTGCAAGCAGTCTTGCACGCCAATATGCGGGCTGCTGATGCAATTGCGTGTACCATGGATATATTATACTCAATACATACAGCATTGGGTGCAACACCTGACATAAACCATGCTGCAGCCAATATGACTCCATGTCCGTTACAGTAATGGTGCATATTCAGGAGGGTACAATAGTTTTGAAGCTTGCTAATCAGAACTATTGCCTGCGAGTTGTTGAACGGTACAAACAGTATCTGCACTTGGGACTTGCGAATGGCTCAATTCTCTGACCAAGCACATCAGATGTGGAGAAGATGTCAGATTGTGCAAAGAGGCTCTGGTTCTTCTGTACTGTGTCAGTAGTCAGGCGGCTGTTGCATGTGAGGCAGCTGAGCAGCTTGCAGGCTGCCTGTGCTCGGGTCTTGGATGCCGTCTTTGCCAGCAATAGTGCTTTCAGATGTCCTGCAGTGGCAATAACTTGGTGTAGTGCAACTTGACAGCGTTGGTAACTGTTGGTCGCCTAGACAGCGATTTCAAGCTGGGCAATCACTGTTGGACTCATTGCTGTTAGTGCAGCCTCATGCAGGTTTGATGCAAGTCACGCATGCCAAGTCCACGGCAGAAAAATACTGACCTGTTCTCATGATCTGAGCTGCCACTGTCCTGTATGTAGCTGTCTTTGTATTGGCCATCAGGGCCAACAGCAGGCACAAGCATGTGTCAGCCACAGGTCCACTGTGTGTGATTGTCTGCTCAAGCATGGGCATGGCAAGGATGACCAGTAGTCTGGACAGGTGTCGCTCTTCAACAGGCTCAAACTTGATCTTTGGCAGGCTCATGAGGATGTCATATGGTTTGGTGCTGTTGCTGTTGCTGGGTTTGTCGGTGTACTGAGAAATGCTGACAGAGAGCCCTTGGATGGACTCCCATAGGACACGCAGTGGTAGGCTTGTGTCGGGACAGTCCATGGTGATGCTGACTGCCAGGGAAGCAAGCTTGAGCAGTAGCAGGGCAGTGTGCAGCAAGACGTTGTAGGTGATGGGTCCTGGAGCAGTGGGGCAGGGTCCTCTTGACATTGTCTGCTGGAGCGATACTTCAAACGTTGATGCCCGCTTGCATCCCTCCAAGATGTGCCTGAGGCACTGCTGAATATGGCATGCTGTCATCATGACAAGAACTGGGCACCAGTCTTGGGCAAGCAGCTGTGTAGGCGCTGTTGAGACTATTTTGTTGTAGACAAGGAGTTGATCCTGCTCAGTGACGACTGAAGCCATCCTGCCATAAGCATGTATGTCTCTGATGATTGTCACAAGAGTCTCTGAGTCTGTCTGCCAGTTGACGGACAAGCCTGCTGCATTTGGGATGGGAGTGGTTCTCAAGCCATGCCAGATGAAAAATGCAATGCTGGCCTGAAAGCTCACACCCAGTTGGACCACTTTGTTGGGATTGGTATCTAGTGCTGAGGCAGCAACCTGCACCACACGCATGCAGATAAGCTGGAATAGCAGGTGTGCACAGATGCAGGGACCGGGCTTCGCAAGACCCACCTTTTGTACTGCATCTTTGCTGTCAAGCAGTATGTGATCATAGTGTAGCTGGCAGTGTTGAGCCAGCAACTGATAGCTTTTGCAGAAGTCATCCCGAACACTTCCTACAGTGGCGATTGCCGCCACAGGGCGCTCCCACACCACGCCTGTGGACTCCTGCGGCAGGGAATCCATCAGGTAGACGATCGTAACTTACGGAGGCTGCGAGCAACAGATGCATCTTACCCGTGATCATATCTGTATGTTGATCGCCATGCCACACTATGGTAGGTGGCCTATGAAGGCTGCCTGCAGCCGGGTAACTGCTCGACTACTATATCATTACTGCGCAGGCTTGCGTGCAGACTGTGAAGTACTCAGGTGTTTAGCGCGCGCAGCTCTTCGCGGTCACTGCTCCGAAACCAAAGCAGAGCAAGCTGCTCAAGACCTCGGGAAGTAGCAAAGATAGCCTCGGTAACGTGCATGGCGCGGGGTTCTTGACCTCGCAACCAGGACTGCATTCCCTCAAGGGTGAGTGGTCTCAGCCACATTTAACGTGCTTGTACGTCATTGTGCACTTCTGTGTATAAATTTCTCGGACGACGCTGCAGGGCGCAAAGCGATGCTGCAGGCAGACTTTCCGAAGGGCGTTGAGTCGGCCGCTCACGAATATGCCCGAAACCTCGCAGGTCAGTGTCAATACTTAGCTCTATTACGGTTTGCAGACCGGTCAGACTGGCCTGGAGCCTGGTCACAGGCTGCCTGTCAACTCATTGCTGTTGCAGTGTAGTTTCAAGATTCTGGTTGTTCGTTGCAGGAGCTGATTGGTCAACACTTCCCGCTCAGATCCTTGTTCAAGCTTGCGAGCTACAGAGGAGTGCGCTTGATAACTGCGCTGCTGCTTGTGCATGTCAGTCGTGGCGCTCAACAGTCAGTGGCAGCCGGATACAGAGCTTGCAGTTGCATGCCTGCACTAGCACCAAAACAGAGCAGTGGGGCGCTTTTCTAAGCAGCAGAGCTGCAATAAATCAGATACAGCTTACATCAGCATTGTCCAGCAATGCACAGATGCAACAGGCAGCAAGTTCCACAGTGAGGAGCATTCCTATTGACTGCCAAATGCTGTCTGCTGATGGTCCCTTTGCAGCTGTCATCCATGAATACACAGACCAAGCAGCCAACTTACAGCAGTTGTTCCTGGACTGTCAATCCTGCTTTATGACAACAACCACATCCAGTTCATTTCAGATGCTTCCAATGCTCACTCACCTGGCACAGCTCAAGACGCTGTATGTCAGAGCCAGAACTATCAATTATGCCGATGTCATTGCCTCATGCCTGTCCAAGTGTCCTGAGTCACTGCAAAAGCTGGTTCTTCAGGGCGCAATGTACATGTGTTGCCAGTCAAGCTTTGCAACTGAGGTAAGTGTGAAAGGTGACTATCCTGAAGTTCACCTGTCTCTTGAAGTCAAGCAAACGCTGGCTAAGAGTCTGAAGTTGCTGACGAACGTAAGCTTGATCCAGTGTACAGTCAGATGCACAACTCCTCAGTTCTTTGAGGGCCTCACCACCTTGACCAGCTTGAGCCTTCATGAAAGCCTGATCTGTGAGTCGGAGCAGATCGATTTCAGCAACATGACCAACTTAAGGTGCCTTGACCTCAGCCACTCTGGTTGGGGATACAAGCAAAACTACCCACTCATGTATTTTGAAGGATGGTCTGCTCTCAAGGTTTTGAGGATTGACGGGTGCAGTTTGTTTACTTCTGCTACCGTTTTTAATGTCCCAGAAGTGCATGAGCTGACCATGAGTCACATGAATGCTGGACTGACAAATCGTACAAGAGTCCATCTAAGATATGCTGGCCGCACTTCATTCCCTGACATTTCTGCCTTTTCTAGTTCTGCCTGGGGTCCTTTGCTAGTGAGCCTGCACATTCGTCTGGCAGTTGTGCGTGTTGAAGCTTCGCAAATGGTGATGGTGATCACATCTGTCCTTGCATCTACAAGATTTGCTATACATAGCAGATACAGACTGTACATTGAGGGTCAAGCACCTTTCAAAAGCTCTCATCTGTTTGATTCCCATCAGCTCCAGGAGATTACGCTTGAAGGATTTTGTTGCAGCCTGATGGACCTGAGCAATTTGCCATCCTTAATTAGCGTGTCACTGAGCAGGGTAGATACACCTAGGCTGCCATGCAAGCTTGTTCTGCCCGGACAGGTCCAAAATCTCAGCTTCTGTGGCACCAGCCTGTTTGACTCAGCTGGTACTGGGTGCCAGCTTGCACACCTCAGCTGTTTGACCCAGATTGTCCTTGACTCAAGTAAGAGTGATCTAGTTATCATGTATAGAGGTGTCCCGTTGGTTGGAGGGCGGTTAGGTTTGCCTCAATTCCCATGTAGTCTTCATCATCTGCACCTGAAGGGTCTCGCTAGCGATTTGAACAACCCATCAATTGGTAGATCTAAGTCTAGATTTAGGTCAGCTTACTCCCTCATGCCTGTGGCAGCTCTTCAGCCAAAAGTCTTCACTGATGTTTGTGATTGGGGTTGTTTACAGGGTTGTACTAATTTACAACGCCTCACATTGCCACTAGGGTTCAAGCTGACAGGTGCCTTGCAAGCTTGGGTTCAGGCTGCACGTGTGCGCATTATAATTATATTGGATAATTATCCAATACACTGATGACAACTATGTGGACATTTTTGGCAAACCCCATTTGCTCAAGACAGCTTAATGGAGCTGATGTAGATAACAGTCAGTAGCTGCATCGATGGCCTCAATGAAAATGATTATTTTGTCCTAGGCTGATGTGCTGTAATGCAATGTTTTCAGTGTCTTTGGGTTGCCTGCTGCATGCAGCGGACTTGCATCAAGACCGTGCCATATGGCCAGCAACACTGTTGTGACAAGTGCTGCTGCAGAGAAGAATAACTCTGGGTGCTTACAGCTGTAATGCACATTGTGTATGGCATGCAGCCTGGCAAAACTTACAACCACAAAGCTTTGTGTCTTCACTCCCAGACAGCCAAACCACAGATTGCAGTTTACCCACTGTTGCTGTCATACATGCACCTGTGCATGCATTGAAGGCTCTGGTGCACCTTTCGAGCCACCATCTGTATTTTCAGCTCCTGCAAATGGAATGACCAAGCTGCTGAGCCCGGTATGCAGCATTGCACTGGGTACAGCTTGTGGGTCATTGACATGGCGGCCCTCCACCCCTGCAGCCTCTCTGCAGTGCATGTGGAGTCTACATAAGGTGCACTACAGCTTACAAATGTATAAACTCCATATGGCATGCATGCATGTGTATGTACCTCAAAACATGCATGGACACATGTGTATTGGCGTCTTGGGTATTGAGGACAGTGATTTGGGGCAGCATTCAAGGTTCAAGAGAATGTCACCTGTTGCTGTTTTGTGCAAATACGCCCATACAAGTCACACAACAATGAACGCATGTGTGTAGACAGCATCTATGCATATGCATGCATGCAAATGCACTGCACACCTAAAAGTAGCCATATCTTCGGCTATACAGCTCCGATTTCATTTATTTAAGCATGTACATGTAGCCCTGGGCATGTACATCAACATGGCGCTTGGAAAAAGTTGAACAGCAGCCAAGCACAAGGGCTTAAGAGCGAATCGAACGCCCGACCTCTGCCACCCAAAGGCAGAATCATACCACTAGACCATTAAGCCAGATGCATGCAGAAAAGTCCAAAACAGCCATCTATGTTTACTGGGCAACCAAAAAAAAAATGCCAATTTTCCGATGTTTCTCTGCCGAACAATGCCGAACGCAGCAGCGAATAGCAATCCAGCCATCGCGGCACCCTATTGCGGAGCTTGCTGAGCATTGTATTAGGCAGTGCTGCACTTCAACATCTCAGCCAGTCCGTCAGACGCAACAGCCAGACAGGCGATGTGCATCACCCACTCTCAACAAGCACAACCCACACTGCAACTAAAGACCGTCAGACCTCTCACCACCTTGGGTAACAGATTGGCGATCAGGGCCACGAAGTTGTCTTGAACTGCCTCAAAATCTGCTTCACCTGTCTGTACAACCCGAATACAGCAAGCAAAGGTCGTGACACTCTGCTCTGCTTGGTCAATTCAACCAGAGGCTGCGTATAGGCATCCTGCATGCGCGTGACAGTGCCTGAACACAAATATATGAACTGCTGTTAGAATGAAAGGTTCTTAGCAGGCGTCAGCTTAAGCCCTCAGCTGTTGGTGACAGAATGCAGTTTGGCCAGAAGAACCCATAAACATGATGAGGTGTCACCTGAGCTCTTGAAGCTGCAATGCCTTCCTCCAAGACAGCAAATGCCTGCTGCAGCGCCTCAGCCGTTTCCTTGAACAACTCCTTGAACAAGGTGTCACCTGAGCTCTGAAATTGCATCTGCACAACACCAGGGTGTTGCTGTTGGATGCTCCCTCCCATGATGACCAAAACATCATGGCATGGTCAGCAGTAAACAACAGTTAGTCGTTGCTGAGCAGCAAGCACAGGCTAGAAGTTTGTCTCACCTTGGCATCTGCTGAGCCTTGTTGCTACTACGCTCTTCCTGCAGCATCATGTGCAAGGCTTAAGCCACCAAAAGTGCTGGTCAAAAGCTCAAACAGCATCGATTTGTGTTGACAGCACTGCTCTGCACCACTGTTGGTGGGTGTCACCTACTGAGACAACTAGCAGCCCATCTTAAGCTTTGTGCATTTGCTGAGCACTTGTCTCAGCTGCTTGGCATGTCTAGTAACGTATGTGCAAATGGGCTGGGTTGGGTCTTGCAAATGGCACCTGCACTTCACTGCCACCGTGTGGCTAACCACTCTCTAGAGATAATGTTCCATCTTTTGCCTTCCGCTGTCTTGTGGCCTGCATTGACATCAGAGACCATGTCTGGTACATCTTCGGGCCATGATCATCTGGCCAACATGTTCCCTTTCGGACACAGTAAATTCAATCACAATCATGATCATGCTGTGCTTACACCACTGCAGCTTAGGGTGACTCTAGCCAGCTGCACTGCATGACAGCGTTTCGCCTTGTCATCATGTCTCTGAGCTCTGGGACAAGACTCAGTAAGCTCTGAAGCTCAAAATTTCCCTGGTCCTTCGGCTACTGCAGATCTGCAATAGAGCACTGGGTAGCCTGTGCCTGCTGCCATTTATTCTGCACTGCCTTGTTGATGTCTTTCTGCTGCTGGGTAGTAGCTGCTAGCTGGGCACTGGTGTCTGCATTGTAATCCGCTTGCAATGCTGCTTTTGCCTGCGTGTGACAAAAGATAGCAAACACAATTGGAGGCAAGATCACCTCAGCCATTTTCGAACAACACTCATGTTGTTTCACATGTGCAAGCAGTGCTTGGATGAGAGGTTCTTAGCAGGCGTCAGCTTAAGCTGGCCTGTCCCTGGGAGTAAACACCGCTTACATGCACAAGCAACAAGATGAGTATTTGGGTGCGAGCAACCACACGCATGAGGGGATCACACACAGAACTTGAGGTGTCTTTTGCTGTGTGAGCGCCACCTTCCCTACTGCCAGCAGCTGGGGCAAATTTTGCTAGATGTTGCTTGGCTTTGTGCTCGTCTGTCAAGAGGCTTTAAAAGTCAAGTCGAAATTTGGTAATTGCAGAGGCGGCTGTATCATGTATGATCTTGGGCAGCCCGGTATAATACTGGGCTTCTCATTGAATTGATGCCAAAAGGCATAGTCTTTTCTTTTCTTACCCTGTATGACCAGGAACAGCTCACCATTTATGCACTGTCATGCTGGTCACAAGAGGAAATGTAGCAATCACCAATACCATATGTTGCCCCCAAAAGAAATCAGCTGCTTAATTGGCTCCATCACAAGCTTCGTTGCACAATGTACTACAGGCAGCAACCAACCACACCCACATGCACAGTGTAAAATCAGAGAATGTCGTGGTTACATGTGTAGATCATCAGACAAATCCGAAGTGCCTGGATCTGGGATCAAAGGGAGGCTCGCTTAGGTTGAATGCCAATTCCATATTATCACTTTCAGGTCTCTTTAGGCCACATGATGTCACATGACATGCCCAGCGTTCCAGATGAATTGGTGACTTGTGAACCTTTAACAAAAGGTCTCCATTTTCAGGACCCTGCAGCTGCAGATATTGCAGCTTGTTAGACTTTAGCACCACCAGCTTATCATTGGCAGGGGAGTCTTCATCATTCTCGCCATACAATTCTTTCTGTTCATTCATAAGAAAAAAGCGTGCAAATTGCAACTTGGCTGCAACACCCAGGTCCAGCATAGTTTGTGCATCATCAGTAGACAGTTGTGCACAGAGACTAAGCACATTTGGAAGAAAGCGTGCAGCAGCTTGTTCTGTCCCAGCAGGAAAACAAGTGAGAGCTTGCCAGACAATCATAGTCTCTAATGAACGCAAAGGCCTGTCAAGCTGAAATTTGAAAGCATGGTTGGGACCGTCAGAAATGTCATACCGGTAGTCTATGACATGTACTTTGAGGCATTTCAGCTGGGGGAAGCAAGCAAACATTGAGGACTTGATGACAAGCGGGCAATTGCAAGCATCGATTTGGATGTCAAGCCAGTACAGGCTGTTTGGCGTCATGCTGAGAGTGTTGCAGAGGCTCTGGACCCTTGTCAGTCTCAATGTCAATTCCTTGGGAGAGCCCAAACTCAGAATCTCTAGGGGTTCCGAGTCTGCAGAGATCTCAAGACAGCCCATGTCAGCAAATGTCTGGTCCTTGCGCCGACGCTGTAACCACTGCACTAGCTCAGCGGGCTTGCGTGCTCCGGGCAAGTAAATGTACAGGTGTTTGAGGCGGAGCTTCCGGGTCGCAATATTCCAAAGTCTGCTGACAGCAGAAGCGCTTGCAATGCCTTCGATCTTAATTAGGCAGCTGAGGACGGGAATGAGGGTGTCCAGATGACCTAGCACCAGTTGAGCAGATTCTGTCTGAGGAGTGTTCGGCATGACAGTCACAACAGCCGTTGTTCCATCATACGAAGCTCGTCACATGTGCTGGTGTGTGGTGGACGTTCTCCAAGATCCAGGATCGGTCTGGCCAAAGTGTTGGGTTTTGCTGTCCGGAGCTTAGCAGCATTCGGATCAGCATTCGGATCCCTCCAAAACGGTTTTGGCAAAACCTGCTCGCATGTGGGCATTCGTGCTGCGCATGCTGCGCCCAATTCATTGCGCGAGCATTGTACACTGAAATGGCAGCGATACCGATCTGCTGCCCAGGAGACACCACTCGGAATGCGACGTAACTGCTGTCGATCAGAGGCCCATGCATTTGTTCTCGTCGACGAGGCACCCATACGCTGATCATGAAGCAGCTCAGGCCAGTGTCGCCGCGAAGATCGGGCGAGCCGATGGTCCGAGGCAACAGGCGTGCTGCATCACTCTGCGTGTGTGAGGTATAGCTTCAAGAAAAGCGCCCGGGTGCCAAGGCCCGTCACTCAGGAGCAGCCATGGACGACTTTGATGACCTGGTGAGCAATCCTACCTTGCTGCACGAGTGCTCAAAAGGCAGCAGTGGTCAGGTGTGGCAATTTTGCAACTTGCAGGACTTTGACGCCTTGGACGCCCTGGAAGCCAGTCATCTGGCAAGCAAGCAGAATCGAAGTTCTGTAAACTATGCCGCATGTTTTCCACCAGCTGCTGCCAGACAGGGCTGCGTGTCTATCAGTGTCGTTGCTGCTCAGCCTTCCCCTTCTCACGATGGCATGCCACAGCTAGATGCCTCCTGTGCAACAGCATTTCTCTCAGCTGCAGAGGCCCCTAAGCAAGGAATCCCCCACAATGTTCTGCTGCCGGTGCCTCCTGTGCAAAAGCATCATCCGCAGCACCAACAGCCTCAACACACGTTTGCACAGACCTCCATGCAAAGCTACATAGCAGCGCACTCGGCCAGAGGCCACCTGCAGCAGCCAGTCAGTGTTACACTTGGCAGCAGTGCATCTGTGCCTCACTCTTTACATCAGCTGCAGCAGCAAGCCATCATGGCAACTGGTGTTCTAGCAGATGCCGAAGACCTCTGCATTGACTTGACCAGCCAGCCTGATGGCACAGCAGCTGCAGACGCACAAGCTGTGGGTGGTGAAAATGCCATGCAGCTTGCACCACTTAGGCCAGCAGCCGCTGTATCTGCACCTGCTGAAGCTTCTATCAGGACCCAAGAAGCCCAAGCTGTGGAGGAAGGCACTAGTGAGGATGAGCTGATGGAGTGCAGCACTAACCTGCTCAACCCAGGCATCAGGGTGCATAAGTACAGTTTTGCTTTTCTACTTCCTGTCCATGCTGCACATGAGACGACTTACAGTTTTATCCAAGCTGCAGCTTGAGGCTGTGCTGCATGTTTGCAACATGCCAGCATTGACAAGAAAACCCTAAAACCCTTTGTACTACTGCCGCATTGTGTAGACAGGGGTGATGTGCAGGCGTCTAGCAGTGCACCAACCTTTTGTGCTGATTGTGCTGCAGGTCCAATGCAAGACACTGGGTGTACCCTGCTTCTGTGCCTGAAAGGGCATACCAGATAGACATCATCAGCACAGCGCTGCTGCAAAACACTTTGGTCTGCCTGCCCACCGGGCTTGGCAAGACCCTCATTGCTGCAGTCATCATGCACAACTTCACAAGGTGGTTCCCAGAGGTACTGTCTCAAAGGCTTGGCAAACAGCTTGCCAACTCACATCGCCATTACCTAAGAGCTGCCATTGAAGCATTGCATGATCAGCAGCACACAAGTCCAACTAGGGGTTTCAAATGCTGCAAGCCACACATGCAGTCATGCAGTCACACATTGGTTTACCCATACCTAGTTGCATGCTGTACTTCTGCAGGGCAAGGTAGTGTTTGTTGCTCCCACCAAGCCCCTTGTCAACCAGCAGATTGAGGCTTGCTATGAGTTCATGGGAGTCTCCAAGGTGACCCTGCCTGTAGCTGATTGCATGCATGCACCGCAGACCTAACCTGCACTGCATCAAAAAAGATGTGCTCTCAGTAGAACAGGTATTTTCTGGTCTGCAAGTGTGTGACTTCAAGAGGCTGTGTATGCATGCTATCAAAAAATGTGTGCTACTTTGGCATGTCAACCATCCACTGCGGTTGCATCCCCAGCCTGTTTGGCACATGCATTTCACCATGACTACTGCACACTGAGCGCTTTGGCCCAAACTCAAGGGGTCCCACTTTGCAGACCTCCATTGAGGAGCTGACAGGCAGCTGCAAGCGGCTTGACAGGCAGGACTTGTGGGAGCGGACCTACAAGCGCATCTTCTTCTGCACACCTCAGACCTTCCGCAATGATGTCGACAGAGGTTTTGCTTCTCTCCAAATGTGGATATTTCTTGCACAACTGCATTGCCTGGGTGACAATTGCACCTGCACACAGAGCTGCATTGCTGGCTACATCACAGGTCTACCTCAGACTCTCAAAGACCAAAACCTGCACTGTTACTGCAGATTCGATTAAAGCTTGGAAGGCCCAATTGCACCATCTGCGTGCAGATTTGTGATCTACTTTATGATTGCTAAAGCCATGTCAGTTGAAGCGTTTGTGAAGGCGGACTTGCCAGTGCAGGAATTTGTCCCCACAAGAAGATTGTGTGCCTGGTTGTTGATGAATGCCACCGAGCAAAAGGGAACAGCGATGTGGTGCTGGCAGTCAAGAAGTTGAGGGAGGAGAAGTGCAAGTTCCGGGTGCTGGGCTTGTCGGCTACCCCTGGCAGCAACAATGAGTCCATCCAGGTGTGGCACTCACCACAAATATGAACCACATCAGGTTCAGTGTTTAGATGGCTCTGTGCATCTGGTGTGCGTCTGCCTTACAACTTTGAATTTGCAGTCCATTGCATGTTCAGTCAAATCAATACACACTCTTGCTACAAGCATTCAATTTGCTTTGAGTCCATCACTGCAGTTATACTTTGTTCACCTACCTGTAAGATGCAACGACCCTGTGCATCTGTTCTTTGTCTCTGCTGCCCGACAATTTGATCGAACACATGCTGTTTACAATCTCGAAGGGATCACTGCTCAGCATCCCATGTCTTGGATGATGCAAGGCACAGTGAGTGAGCCATAGTCACTGGATGGATGCAGGAGGTGATTGACAACTTGATGATCTCAGCCATCCAGTACCGCAGTGAGACAGACCCCGACATCCAGCCCCACGTCCACCAGCGCTGTGTGGATGAAAGGGTGGTGCAGCCCACTCGAGAAGTGGACTACTGCAAGCAGACCCTCATACATGTACTGCAGGATGTTCTGACCAGCCTTGCCAGGATGCAGGTACCTGTCCCTGCACTGGAGGACAGTTCAAAGCTGGATTGACATGCATGATACAAGCAAGCACTGACGTCGTATGCTGCGCAACTGCAACATTTTTGGGCTGAATTGCAAGCTGCAATTGGTGTTTAGCTGGCATCATGCTGCTTGGAACTATGCGCATCTGAAAAATGCCAGTTGCATGCTCTGCAGCAATGGCATCACTGGCGTCAACAGGCAAGTGGTCTGCATGTTTGTAGGCATACTATGGACACGTGAACGCTCACACGTGCCAGCGATTCACATTCCTGCAAGCCTCGGACAAGTACAAGGACCGCCCTAACAAGAATCCTCTTGCTGGCATGGTCTTCAGACAGGCATGTGCACGTACTTGGCCTGTGCTGTGCTTCCTAAACATTTGCAAGTGCAACCATATATGCCATTTGCTCCAGCATTAACATTTTTGCTTGTGCCCTCTCTAGAGTTCTGGATATATGTAGGTATGCAACAAGGAACAGAGCATGACTGTGTCAGGTCGCAATCAGTGTATGCTGTTGATTTGCATAGACATGTGCATGTTTGTACAGCAATGAATGCTTTGCATACTATACTTGGCATTGTGCCGATGTATCACGCATTGCAGCTGACACTGCCAATCATTGCTTCAGGCTATGGTGCTGACTGACGTGCGAGATCAGCTAGACAGTTATGGCATAGACACAGCGCTCAAGTACCTGGATGGCAAGCTGACTGAGAACGCTATCAAGCGACTGCTGGGGGAGAACACCATGTTCAATGAGGTAGACAGACTTTTGCTATTTGCTCTGCAGCAGCAACCAATCAGCAGTCACAGACATTCAGTCATAAGCAAGACGCAGTCAGATGCCAAAATGGCATTTGTGGCAGCTCGGCAAGACATCCCTGTGTGTTGCATCACCTGCATTCCTCTCTGGGCTGCTTCCAGCAGTCAGCAGCACTAGTACCAGACTTCAGCCTCTCAAACACAGCTATAATGAGTATACTGCATAGCACTATCATGCAGCCATACATCCTGTGATTGTGTGTCATGCAGTTCCACAAACAGCTAAAGTCACTGGTAAATCGAGCTGCCACTCACCCTAAGATGGCTGCGCTCCTAGAAGTGGTGCTAGAGCACTTCAAACCAGAGGGGCCACTTGAGTCAGATTCCAGACCTGCTGAAGCTGCAGCTGGGCAAGTCACACCTTCCAAGACAGCCACTGGTGATGACAATGGTGAGAAGGCTGTGACTGATGACCCTGGCCGCGTCATCATCTTCACAAATCGCAGAGACAGTGTGCAGTCCATTGTGGAAATGCTGAGGGCGCATGAGCCTCTTATCACAGCCAGGTACGGGCCTGCACCTTCTTTGCTGCATACCAAAGCAACGCACCATAGTTTGTCTGCTTCCATGGAACAGGGACACAAGAGACTGTTGGAGCTATAAGGCAGGCGCAATGTCGGACTATAAGCAAGCTCTTCATCACTGATGTAGTGACAAAAGCTGTGTAAGGTTGTTGGAATAAGTGTGGTGGCAGCAACTGCTACATACCTATGTTACCCTGTGCAGCTTACCCAGAGCAATTTGCTGCTGCCCTTGTGAGGTCGTCAATGTGCAATCTTCTTGCTGCAGGATCTTCATCGGGCAGGCCTCTGGGAAGGCAAATGGGGTCGGCATGAAGCAGGCAGAGCAGAAGAAGGTGCTGAATGACTTCAGGTCGGGTGCCTTCAACACCCTGGTGGCCACCTGCATTGGTGAAGAAGGCCTGGATATCCCTCAGGTGCAACTTCACACTGCTCTCGACTTACTAGGCCATTCCTCCCATCAGTACAAAGCATGAAAATGCTACAGCAAGACACTTTGTGGCCTGGTCTCTGGCCAAGGCTGTCATGGGGTCCAACCTGCCCATAAAGTTTGTTGCCCTCAACTTGCCACTGATCAAAGCTCATCCTCAGAAATAATCAGAGACATGAAAAGTATTCCCACAACTTCTCATGCATTGCCAAGCACTCACAGATTCGCTTTCAGCTGCTTCATGGGCACATTGCACAGCCTCTGTTGAGGAAGCCTTTGTCCTGTGTCCACCCTGTACCAAACTGGGTTGCCAAATGCGAGAATGCGCGTGTTTACAAATTGCCCCCATAGCTTGGTGAGTGGAGGTTGTTGCAGCATTTGTACTGGCAAAACACGTAGACACTCTTGACACACCCACATCACAGCACTTCCATTGGCAGAACACATAAACACTCTTGCCACACCCACATCACAGCACTCCGCTGGCAAAACACATAAACACTCTTGACACACCCACACCAACACTATCTTCTGCAGGTAGATCTGATTGTGTGCTTTGACTCGGACGCGTCTCCCATCCGCAACATCCAGCGCATGGGCCGCACAGGCCGCCACAAGGCCGGCAGGGTGGTCTACATCATGTCCCAGGGCAAAGAGGAAGACTCCTACAGGAAGGGCTTGCAGGTGAGCTTCCACGTGTCAAGACTCTGTTCTTCAGCATGCACTTTCACAGCAGCCAGAACTGTTGTAGCTGTATAATGACAGCGACATGTTTTGGTGCAGAAGCTGGTGTGTCCACGCATGCATATGGCATGTGCGTTTGCTCGTGGCGCACATGCAATTGCACATGCCATATGCAGTACAGCGTTTCATGTGTGCATTTGCTTGTGCCATGTGGGCGTCCAATCATTGCCCAAAGGTAAAGTTCAGTGGGCAGCACAGCTGGCAGCCTGTTTAGGCATCAGCAGAGCAAAAGCTTGTGTTCTGCAATTTCTAGCACCAACATCTGAGTGACCATGGTGCTGCAGACCGGTGCTAGCTTGCAAACAAAGCTGAGGCGGGGCAATTTCCAGTTGCTGGAGCGGCCCCCTCGCATGCTGCCCCGCATGTTCAGCCCAGTGCAGCTGAATGTGGACTGCTCAGGCAAGACCCCCATGAAGGCAGCAGAGGGCAAGAAGGGCAGGAAGCCCAGAGGGACCAAGGCCAGTGGTGAGAGCAGGGCGTCCAGACCCAGCAGTGCTGCAGGCAGAACAGGTGTGCTACAGGACTGCCCCGCTCTATAGGATGTTGCTGCTGTTGTCTTCTCAAGTTGTGTTTCCTCAATTCTCTGCACTTTCAATGCACAAACAGCACACAGGCATGCATGTTGTCTAGACTTTTGGGCATTCCCCCAGGGCTTGCAATGCCCAGCAGTAGTTTTGCCCGCTGGGTCGTACAGCTAGTGCCTCATGATCAGCACACATCACGTTGTTGTGCATACATAGTTGCCTTTCTCTCAAGCTTTAGCCTCACACTGTATGTGGTGCTATTCAGGTGGGGGCGGTAGAGCATCTGGCAACAGGAGCAAGCAGAACTCAGCTGCTTCAGCCGGCCGCAGCCACTCCTTGAACAATGCTGCACCAGATGAGAACAGCAACCCAGGTGCACATGTAGCAAAGACTGCTGTAGCTGAGCAAGAACATGACACCAGTGCTGATGCCAGCCCTAGTGAGATGGGGACAGATGACTCTGACATCTTGGAGCAACTGCCCTTAGCTGAGAGGCTGGCAGAGAAGCAGCACCAACAAGCACTTGTTGCAGCCGCTGTCAGATCAAGGTCCAAGTCTCCAGCGCTTGACCTACCCACTCCCAGGCCTACCACACTTGCTGGGCAAAGCTGCCATCATGTTGCAATGGGTGTCCCTGACCCTGCAGCTGCTGCATCTGCCAGTGCTGGTTCAGCACATCACCTTGGCGTGGCTGGCGCCCTGCCTGCTGCTGATGGCCTTGCTGCTGCTGCTGCTGCTGCTGCTGCTGCTGCTGTCACAGCAGTGTCTAAGAATGGCTGCAGGGCTTCTTGGGCCAGGCCCCTCCCCCGCCCATCTCCAGCTCCTGCAGGACCCCATCTGCCCAGTCAAGCAGCCCCTCAGGGTCAGCAAGGTGCTTTTAGCACACTGACTGGTCCCAGCCGAGCTGAGGGCACCCCTCCACGGCCCTCAGATGATCGGGCTCCAGTCAGCTCAGTACAGGCAACTGGCATGAGTCTAGCTGCAGTGGCTGAACCCAACAAGTGTGCTTCTGGAGAGCAGCAGCCTGATCAGGCAGCGAACTTGCAGGCTGAGCAGCCATCAACAGCTGGGATGGACAGCAAGCAACCTGCTCCAGAAGCCTGCCACATGCAGTTTCTGATTGACATAGACGATTCGCCTGCGCCTGCTGATCGATCCAGTGCTGGACCATCAGGTCTCAGTAGTCATGACACACATGGTCTGCCTCAGCTTGTGACTACCAAGCCACAGCACTCCAGGCTGCAGCTGAATAGCTGCGCAGCACCAGAGCTTGCGGCTGGGCCACGCATGCAAGGGCATCAACAAGCAGCCAAAAGAGAGGCTGGTCAAAAGCCTCAGCAAGAGCCTGCTGAGACTGCTGCAAGGGCGTCTATGCCTGCTGGGTCTGGCAGCCCTTGTGTAGGGCCCTTGTCCACTGACAGCATGACTGTACCAGACACCCCTCCCTACAGCACCAACTCACAGGCAGGCAGCCCCATGGGGGAGCCCAGGTCAGGGCCCACCTGGCTTTCCCCCCTGCTGGCAAGACACCAGCCAGGGCAGGGCCGCCTGTACAGCCCCTCCATGCTGGGGCGGCCCCATGGCATGCACCTGGCTACCACCACAGTAGAGGCAGCAGCAGCAACACAGCATCCAGCTGGTCCTGTGGGTGTATCAGCCAGTGGGAACCAGGCTTTGCCAGAAACTTCGTTGCCATTGTCAAACTGTGACAAAACTGAAGCTAATGCAAAGTCAGCAGCTGCCCTTCAGGCAGGCATGTTGTCAAAAGCATCAGCAGTCAAGCCTGGGATGAATGGTCCCCAACAGGCACCAAGACAGGCTCACCCTGTTGCAGAAGCAAAGAGTCCCGGGGATGGCATCATGGCAGCAGCCACAGGTGTCTTTGCAGACTGGAACAGCCAGGATGCTGCTGATGAAGCTGATATACTACCAGCTGCTGTCCCATCCCAGGCGCCCATCTCAGATGTGCCTTCTGATGGGACAACACAAGTGGTGTTGCCTTGGATTGGAATAACCAGTCAGCAGGCGCCCAGGGCTACTAGCAGCACCCCTGCAAGCCCTCATCCACGCTGCCTGCAGACTCAGGTAGCAGAGGAGCATGTTACCTCGGTTCTAGTCCAGCATGATGACAACCCAGTGCTTGTGCCAGCGATAACTATCTGCAGCAGAGCTGAGGAGCTTGCAGTGGCAACTAGCCACCCAGCTTGCAGGCCAAAGCTCACTGATGCTTCTCTGCAGCAGACAGACGCCAAAGTCCTAGCTGCTGCATCAGGCTGTGAGGCAGTGACGTCAGACCAGGCAGCTGATGTGTCTTTGGCCACCCAGGCTGTTGACACGCCGGCCTCAGCCAGCAAGCCAGGTGCCTCCAAGGCTGGGGAAGAGGTTTTGCAAGGGAGCACTACCAGTGCAGATGCACTGGCTGCTGCTCTGCCTGCTGACGCTGACAATGCCCAGCATAGCCAGAGAGATCTTCTTGATGGTGGCTCCCAGCACTCTTACGGCAATGCAGATGATAACGGTGATAGCTGGGACTGGCAGCCGACTCAGGGCAACTTTGGGTACCAAGATGCCTTTGGGGCCTCCCAATCATCTCAAGGCTGGGGCTTATCAGACAGCTGGGGCAACAGTCACAAGCCCGCCTGGCAGAAACAGCAGCAGGCAGAAGCAGACAAGCCTTTAGTCATCTCTAGCCTGCCTGCTTTGGGTCACAGGCCTGCCCAGCAGGGGTTCCAGGCAGGCTCCAACACTGCCTCAGAAGCCTTCCCTGCTGCCAAGCATGTGCCTTTCAGCAACAAGCGCATTCCACTGCCAGCTGCCAAGCCTCTGGTGCCAATCAAGCAGCCCAGTGCTGCACCTGCTCAGCTCCAAGAAGCACCAGCTTTGCCACTGCGCAGCAGGCCCTTACCTCAATCAGCCTCTGGTTCAAAGACTGTCCTGGGGCCATCACCCAATCCTGGCAGTATATCAGTGGCTGCTTCAGCACGCTATGCTGCTGCGAAAATTCCTGCTTCTGCACAGATCAGTGAGCAAGCTGCTCAGCCTAGCATGAGCAAGTCTCCTCACCAGGGCTACAGACTATCACCTGGCAATCAGTCAGCAACCAGCAGTGGTGCTGGACCCATGGGTCAGCCCTATCAGCGACCCAGACCAGCAGGCAGAGAGGTATATGGTCAGCACGCAGCTGCCAACAGATCAGGCCCAGTTACAGCCAGCAGTGGCCATGACGCCACAGCTGCAGCCAACAGAGGGAAGCCTGCTGCTACAGCTGCAGCAGTCAATGGACGCAGCCAGGTCACTGCCACAGCTACAGTTGACAGCAGCAGGGTGGATCCAAGACTGGCAGTACCGAGCAGCAGTGGTTGGCCCACAGCTGTGCCCAACAGGGCCACTGCCAGCGCTACTTCTCCAGCAGCAGCCATCTTTGGGCCACACATTGCAGCAGCCACATCAAGTCAGTCACATGCACGCAAGAAGCTGTGCCTGCGGTTAGGGCCCAGGCAGCCTGATTCTGCACCTGCTGCCTCCCAACTTGCCTCACCCCCCTACCCTGAGCATCAGAAGGAGACAGATAGACAGGCAAGGGAGCAGAGTGTTTTTGGAACAAGAGCAGCACCTGACAAGGCTGCTGAGCAAGCAGGGCCTGATGCAAATGGACAGCAGGGTGCAACAGGGAGGCATGAGGTGTACCTGCCTGCATCCAGCCATATCTGTGTGCTGTCACCAGAAGCTGCCACTCCAGCAGGTAAGCCCGCAGAACAGTCCACTTCTGCTCCTGTCTTACTATACAGTGTTGCTGTGATACTCGGTACTGCTTTATGTAGCACAGCATTGCCTTGGGATCAATGCAATGTCTCACCTACTGCATGACTATGCATTGATTTCGAAGCAACGCTGTGCTACACAAGGCAGTACTGAGTATCACAGCGACACTGCATGTGCTTGCAGGCTATGCATCAGCATGATGGGTCTCTACAGTAACGCAACATGCACCAGTCATGTCATGTGAAGACTGCTGCTTTGCACTTTGCCACACACCCTGAGCTGACTTCAATCTCAACGCTGGAAAGCAGCATGTACAGTCATGGGCCCCAAATTCCCTGCCTCATCACAGTCTACAGTCCCCGCTGTATCATCTATCAACAGTATATTTGACTCATGTCCTGACTATGGCAATACTAATTAGACTGAAGTGAGTGGCCCTCAGATACTGATTGCACCTGCTTCTCAGGCCAGTAACAAGGCACACAAGAGGTGGCGGGTAAGCAATGACAGAGACAGATGAGTGCAAGCATCACCCCAGATGCCTATGAATGGCTAGCCAAGTTTGAGTTGAGGTCCATGACATCACCTTCCAAGACAAGCAGCTATCAATAAAATTCAAGTTGCATACCTGTGCCTGACTCAGTCCAGTGTGTGACTGTGACTGCAGGCAGGTCCAGGCCCAGTGGGTGTCCCTCACCAGCCACAGCTGCCCGCATCATGCCACCGCCCTCAACAGGCCGCTTCCTGGGCCCACCAGGCCCTGCCATCACAGCACAGCCTGCACCCCACACCGGCTCCACCCCCCGACCCCCCCACAGGAAGAGACGCGGGCGAGCTGCCCATGGGCTTGTGCTCATGACTCAAGAATCACCTAGCTCAGACTCACCCCAAGGTGTGGACGCATCCACTTCTGCACTCTCATTTGTCATGATGCGCAGTACTGCCGAGCAGTTCTGCCGTGCATGCACGTTCTCATGTGAATGTGTTGCTGCATTGCATGTTTGACAGGATTGGACCCTGTACAACATCTTGATATGTCAGATAACAGAGTTGAGTGCTGTGGAATGAGTGAGCAACGCTGCACATGGCTATCTTGAAGAGGTTTCTGCAGCATGACCTTACCTCTTAAAGCTGTGAGATCTAGATTGCTCTTAACTTGACACATGGCATTGCAGGCAACACTGACACTGCTGAACTTGTCACATACAATGCAGGCAATGATGACACTGCTGACAAGGGCCCTGACAGGGAGGGCATGCCCTTGCAAGCGCGCCTCAAAAGGCTCAAGAGGGTCCACAATGGCACTGCAGTGCCGCCCCCAGGCCCAGCCACTGCTGGTGCACCCCCAGCAAGGGAACAGGGCGGCAGCAGCAGGCATGCTGCTCAACATGCCAAGCCAAAAGGCCCCAGCAAACAGGATCAGCGCAGGTGAAGCAGCACTTGAACAACTTATCAACCTCTGTGATTCAGAAGGTCTATCCTTGCTCATCCAAAACCACAAATGCCGTTGCTGCCTGCATGATCATCACCTAAATGCAAAGGAGCAAGTGCTCGTATGCATGTTTGATGTGTCACACAAAGTCAGTAGTCAGCCTGCGTTAAGCGATAGTCAATGGTTGCACAAGATTGGTCCTGAGAAACTTCAAACCCAGCAAGCCCATGGACATTGTGAGAGTGTGCTTATTTGTCATACAGCTCTGGGCTGCTGCCTTATGAGGCTCCCGTTATGATTGCTGAAAGCATAAAATTTTCTTTTCTTATTTGTTGAGTAACATGGCAGGAGAGTTGCAGCCCTGATTGACATTGAAGCAGAAGCATCAAGTGAGGAGGAGGAAGACTCTTCAGATGAAGCGGATGAGGACACAGATATACCAGAGGCTGATGCCATGTTTGTGAATGATGCTAGCCCAGCCAGTGCCAGAAGCCAACCTGAACGCAGGTGAACAGTCCAAAGGGTGAACAGTGCAAAGGGTGAACAGTGCAAAGGGTGAATAGTGCAAACTGATGCAGCTGTTGCAGCATGAGCCTCCTGCTGTGCTTTACAATGCAGGACTTTTCTGTTCTGATAGCATGCAGCCTCTATCAGACAGCAGCTCTGTGGTCACCACTGATTTGGTCACCAAACAAACAGAAGGTGTATTTGTAGCACTTTCTCAGGCACCATGCAGCATGATCTGATGTATCTTCTCTTTGCAGCAACTGCTGAGGCAAAACTCAGCATGATGTCATGCAGAGTGTGCATGCTACAAAATGATAAGCACCTACAATGGTACCCTTTTCTGTGGAAGTATGCAAAATCTGCTAAACAGTCGAACATTTGACCTAGCCACCGATGGTTCTTGACATGCAGGCATGAAGACATGCTGGCTGTGTACAATCAGCATCTCATGTTGTCTGGCACCCCTGTCCTCAAACTGAAGGAGCGCAGGTTTCAGCACACGCCAATGGCAGATACGCCTCGATCAAATGCTAGCTCCACGTATGATCTGGAGGATTCCTTTCTTGCTGAAGGTAGGCACAATTAGCGTGAGTCGTGACTGCTTGGTGCAAAAACGGTAGGGCAGCATATGGGCTTCTGGATCCATGTGAAAGCAGAAAAGCCAGGTGTACCTAGGACCTGCATCAGCGCACTGGATGCCTGGCTTGATATTGATCTTCATGGATGTTGTTGCATGCTTCCTGACGCACAAAGCTGTTGCAGTCCTCTAGGCACTTACTGTATAATCTCTTTCAGAGACAGTGAGTAATCTCTGACACACTTTATATACGTTGCAGAAGAAGATGCCTCGCAGGATCAGTCTGACAATGAAGTCAGTCAGCATGACGAAGCATGTGCCATTTGTCATCAAGACGATGACTGTGACATGTTATTATGTGATGGCTGCCCAAAGGTCTTTCATTTGACATGTCTTGGACTGACAAATGTGCCCCCGGGCCAGTGGTTCTGTGCTGTATGTAATGATGGCAACGTATGAGTCACAGTCTCAGCATGCACAAAAGATCATGCAGAAGACACTGCATATCATCTGCAGATGTAGCTGTCCTTTCTCATACTGCTCTTTGCCATGTTGTACAGAGGAAAATCAATGTAGCTATAGCTAAGCAAGCAGATCGTAAGACCCCAGCCTTGATGATAATAATAGTTCAAACGCTTTCTAGCTCGTGACGAGCTAGGTACATGCAGGACAAGGCTTGTCTCTCCAAAGCAGCCTGTCTTGTACATCCCTATAAGGCCTACTAGTACAACACTTTTAACAATCACGTAATGAAACATCATTGAATACATAGTTTCCACGGTGCGGCAATTTTCGAATGTGGGATTTTCGAATGTGTGTCGAATGTGCGGCGGTGCGCGCACCGTGGCCTTGGTGCGGTACTAGCGTCATTAGTCAACCGTAACAGGCACAAAACGGTCTCAGACCGCTATGTAACACATGTAAAGTCGTAACAGGCACCGTAAATGCAGTCACATCCTGCGGTCGCGGCAGCAACTAGCCGATAAAGTGGCTTTTACATGCTTTTCGCGGCTGTGTAAGCCAGCTAAACCCTATGTATTGCCGGACGCCGCACCCGCCTGAGGACTTGCCAAATTCCAGGTGCGGGGGTGCGCGTACCCGGTGCGGCAGGTGCGGGTGCGGCGCACCCGCACGATGGAAACTATGATTGAATATACATGTGGTGGCCAGGTGGGCAAAGCTCCTTCACTTCACCACACAAACAAAAGCTTCTTAGGCAATCTATCACTTTGCATCCTGAAAACATGACCTGCCACCTGAATCTTCTGCCTTGCAGCTGAGACTCCACAAACAGAGTGTTGCAGCTATCCAGTATGACAACACTTGGCACATGATCACGCAAGGATACGCCTTGCAAGCAGTTCATCTGAACAACAGCCAAAGGGCTCATGTGTTGCTTCACAACAGCCCGTGTTTCGTCGTAGCACAGCAGCACTGACATGACGATGCCTTGTGAGCTGTCAAACCATCATGCTTGCTACCATCATAAAGTTACTTGACCAGATATTGGCATTTATGTCCTCAAATGTTGCTGCTGCTTTTCCAGCTGCTCCCATCGCCTTTGCATGCCTGCCAAATGAGCAAACCCCACAACGCCAACAACTTTGCCTTCAAGCTTTCTGAGAGACTTCACCATGTACTATACAAACATGAGCCCACGCATCAGCAAGCTTTCAGGAGAGCACAGCAGTGCCTCTACAAACATGACACAAGACGCAATGTTGCTCAAGCACCTTATGCAAGGAGATCTAGACTTACAAGGTATCAAGCTGAAGACAAATGCCACTCAGGGCATCAGCCATGCCATGACACAGGCAAGCACAAGCAGACTGTTCACATGTACAGCAATGTGCATGTGGATGTATCAATGTATGGTCACCTCATCGCGATCATCAATCAAAGCCTTGGCAAGCTTGGGGTTGAACTGACGCAAGGCTGCAGTCATGGCTTCTGCAGCCTTCTTGGTCTTCAGGGCCTCCACAGATGCAGACACCCCACTCTTGTCTGAAAACTCAAGCGCTTCTGATAGCTCCGGATCCAGTTTCAAGCCCTGACTTGTCATCAGCTTCAGCACGTCCTGCCATCAAAGCAATCAGGGCCTGAGGCCTCAACATTGCAATGACGCACAGCTCTTTTCAGTCCTGAAACATCTACTGAAATTCAGAAACGTTATCCCTGCACTGGAAATCTCAACTTGAAAACGCCTGGCAACAGTAGAAACGCATTTCTACATTGGGAAGATGTTTGAGATCTTGTCGGTGACAGCGGCCAAGGTGCCTTTAACAAAATGGTCCATTGATTGAGAGAGAATGATCGTTGTCGGGCTTACTCCAGATGACAGCAAAGCACTCAAGCTGCTCAGAGAACAAGCAAAACTGCTTTAGTGCGGCAGAGATTTGCGACTTTCAGTTAGCAAAGGAACGAGGGTGCCTTGTTTGCTGGTGGCTCATTGGTTGCATGTTCAGCTGATACCTTGGAAGAAAGCGCACTGGACATGTTCTGGACTGTGACTTCCTGCTGCTGGTCACCATACACTATCCTGCATATCATGCAAGGCTGCTGGCATCAGCCTTAACTGTACAGGCTTAACAATATATAATGCAAAGCTGTCATGTTTAGGCTTGACAGTAACTGGAAAACACCCAGCTTAAGCAGGTTAGCATGAATGTTCGCTCCAATTCATTGATCCTGTATGGTGATGCTGTGGCAACGGCAATGCAGGGCTTATACAGTAGCAATGCGTTGCAGCTCACCAGCACGGGCAAACAGTGAAAGGTGTGCAACGCTATATACCTGGCATTCAACTTGTCTGCCTCTTCCAAGGCAACCTTGAACTCCAGACCAGGATCCATGCCCATTCTTTCCATCGCCTTATAGAACCCTGTTGGTGCAGAGCATGATCGTATCTTTTTCATGCAGCGTGCATGACGTGCTGCATCATCTTTGTAAGTTTGCATAACAGCAACTGCATACAGGAGCTTGGAGAGTTAAGTTTGTTGACACTGGCTGACAAGCTCTGATAATTGCACGACCCAATGGCTGACCAGCTGCGACTCGTGATTCTACTTACCAATACAGGGCGTACTAATACAGGGCGTACTGAAAGTCTGCTTGATGTGATGAAACCACATGTCACTGAGTGTCCGTGCAGGACTAAAACAAAGTAAACCAAAATGCACTGCACCTCTGAGTCCTTGCTTCATAAGCTCAGTTGGGATGTTCAGCCCATACCCGGATACTATGTTTTTGAAAAAATCCTGCAAACATCGCACGATGTTGTGCTGCTGACTATACAGTGCTGCGTGGAATGGCTAAAGCTGCTTGCTTGACTAGCGGGCACCAGCATGATCATGGAAGAAGCCTTGCTTTCAAGTTGTTGTGGTTGTGATCCTCTGTGCCGCGTTGGAGCTGCTGTGCCCGCTGTGCATCCAGCTCAACAAACACTGTCTGCGGCTGCACAGCTTGAATGATGTCCCGTACTTCTTCTGAACTTGCTTTGGACACATGAGCAGTTCCAACAAGGTGTATCTGCACTCAGCAAAGACCTCTTGCACCCTGTGTGAAAGAGCGCATGACAAACTGGCAACGTGATGGGTGCAGCATAACATGTATCTTGAGGCAGTGGCTGCAAGATACCTCTGCGCCGTTGCCCAAGTTACGCAGGACAGCAGCAGTGTCTGGCAAGCCAGCTTTCGATGCAAGTTGCCTTGCAAACACTGATGGTCCATGACAAGCTGACAGCACCTGAGATCACTGTATTTGTCATACGAATTCAAAAGTTGCAGAAAAATGAGTGACATGACATTGTGCAGTCGTACATAAACGCTTAGCATACCTTGTAGTGACCTAACAACTGAACAGAAGGCCTGCACACCCTCAACATCACGCCGCAATCTAAGCGATTGCTTGTGTCACCATTTCAGTTCGTTTCCGACATCTGTGCCTTGCAAGTGCAAGTACCCGCTTGCGCGATACAAAGGCTAGGCTGGCTTGATCGCTGATCAGGTCATGACTCGCCGATCTCAAACGAACGTCTGCTATCAATGAGCTTTTGGCGTGCTCTGACAAGCTGCAGTTGCTGCACTTCAGATATGCGGCAAGCGTCTACCGCAACGTATGTCATACCGCATGCATGCGCCCTTGCATGCATGCTTTGGACGTGCTGTGGAGTCCAGACCTAAGTCCGTGATATTAGGGTTAGCTGCCAAGCTGGTCAACGTCTGAGCTAGTTCATTGTCGCATGATGAAGATCGGGCGCAGCGACATGCTCACCTGACCAATGCAGTAACACTTGTATGAATTGAAGCACGTAAGTTGCAGCATCAATCTCAGAGCAATCTTCGGCAGTGCTGGGCCAAATCGATCCAGCCCACGCATGTAGTGTGTGGTGCCCAGTGCGCAGCTCGGGTCGCAAGAAGTCGTGAGCTTCTCTCAATATTGCTGAAAGTTGCAGGCCAGCGCAACGATGCAGCGGGCTCTGGAGCCATTCCAACCGTGCTTGCACAGTGAACTTCTAAGGCAGCCTCGTCGGAGCTCAGCACAGAAGTTTGCAAATCCATTTCTATGTCGGAAGCCGTTGCTGCTGCAAAGGCAGAGACCTGTACAGAACCATAGACGCACCAGCAGTGGTGAATGCAGCAGTGGACAACATTCGCAGTGCAAACCATGCACAGGATCACTTGAAGTAGGTGTTGCAAACCGCAGGCTTTGACGAAGCACACAGTATCAGTTTGCTCAACCTGATATGCAGGATCAGAGCAGAGGAGGCATTCCCTCATCAACACACAGTGCATCAACATCTGACAGGTCAGGTGCAGCTACCCTCCTACCATGTGTATGCTTTGTTTTACAGCTTTGTCTCAGCAGACTTGCCTTTGCAGGTGCAATAAAAGCGAGGCACAGCAAAGAATGGTAGGTGTCAATGCTGCTGCAAGCTCTGCTGTCATGCTGTCTCCAGATACGATCCTGCTATGCAATTGTGCTTAGTCCATTATACCTGAATCTGCAACAAATGCTGAAAGGTGTTGGTTTCTCAGTTGTGCTACTTACTCCCTGCAGGAGGCAGCAATGCTGGCAGCACCATTTGCAGCAATCAACTTTGAAAACATGAAGGATCTGAAAAAGACCTTTCAATCTTTTTCAGACAAGATTTATTATGGTGAAGTTCTCCCGCCAGTAGGCAGCCTGTCACTGTCATATTCCAAGTTTCTGGACTTGTTGGAAGCGCGCCAAGTCAAGCGCATAACAATATTGGCAGATGGCAAGGTTGCTCTTGTGGAGGTAAGTTTATGCTCAAGGCTGCCAAAACGCCAAACAGAGTTCAGCCTGTGCATAGCGTCATTGCATGCAGTGATTCTCTCAGACCCAGCTGACGGGATGCAAAGCAGCGCAAAGTGTACACTTCATGCAGACCTAGACTCATTCATGCAATCTGTTCGCTGTGTTTCTCAATGCATGGCTGCGCTGAATGATGCCTGGACTGTTGCCTCACGACATGGACAAGCTTGACAATTACATCTTTCCCTTTGCAGGTTCCAGTTGAAGGGTGGGCATCTAACTTTATGAAAGTCAGAAATGACAAATACCAGCCTGAGTAAGTGTCTCATTCTATGTCTGGTCCTTGCTATGACCTGCAAGTTGAGTCAAGCTTGAGGCCCATAAGCAGTCCAGCGTTGTGACTCTTCTTTGCAATGCATACAGGATTGAATATGCGCCAGAGAAGCCTGAATGGCAACAAGAGAAGCACAGATTCTATGTAGAGCTGCCAGGTACGCACACACAAGTCAGACTGGCAGATATTGGTCAATCTTCACAGCGACAGTCATCATAACGCCATTCAGGGCTACTGGTTCAGAGGCAAAACATTGCCTCAAGCAGGCAGCCCCAAAACAACCAGACAGCAGTCTGTGCAGCTTTGACATTGTCCTTGACGTCGGACGCATGACCTTTGAAAAGCCTTGCTCTGCCCAATGAAGTTGCAAGTGATGCAGTTGAGGAGTGTATTGCAAACGATACAATGCCGTGTCAGTGCAAGTCAACCTCACGTCACAAGCTTGGTGAGTGAGAGACTTCCGTTTGTTGGTTCAGGGGACGTATGGGAGGAAGGTGAGATGATGCGCCTGCTGAAGGGCAACTTGGCTCAAAGGACTGAGGACAACCGTCTGCCATATGACAACATGCTGCAAGTTGGTCAAGTGCGGCCAGAGCTCGTGGTCATGGACCCAAATGATGCGTGAGTCACTCTCATTCTCATACATGCATGCTGCTTCTAGGCAGTGCATGGCAACATGTTATGCAATTTAGTCATCATGACATCTGACATACTGTGATTCAGCATGTGACGATGTAGCATGTTATTGCAGCTGGTCATCTGTTTGTCAAGCCACAAGGCACTTCCTGTAGCGTTTTGACCCTAACTTACGCCAAGTGCGTGTGTGCATCATGTTTGTACCATGCAGTTGCAGTAGAGCTGCAGGATGTGCCTCGCAGTTGGGGCAAGTGCCCTAGCACCTCCTTGTCATGAAGCACACTACTGAACGTGTATATTGTGCTTGCTAATGCATGACAAGTGACAATTGACACCCTTGACATTGGAGCCTCATAGCCTGACCGTTTTTCTCGGCCATGCAGGTATCGCACGTACGTACCTGATGCCTGTTGGCTAAGTACACGTTTTAATTTATATTGTTACTATGCAGGTATGTGTGGCTCAACCAGTATATGGGGCAGTTCCTGCCCATCATTGCCCTGATCTTCTTGCGTGTGGTTGTCGGCTTTGGTGACTGGCTCATCAAGAAGTTCGGCAAAAAGAAGAAGGACAAGATGCAGGAAATGGCTGACGAGTATGGGAGGCACAGGGCTACAGAGTTCAATGTCGGCAAGGCAGGCACCAGAAAGGACACTGGAGTGAGATATGCTGATGTGGCTGGTATTGACAGTGTCAAGTCAGACATTGAGGAGACCATGAATATGATTCTGGGCTCTCCAGAGTTTGATGCAATTGGGGCCAGACCACCTAGGGTAAATCTCATCACACTGTGTCATACCAACCTGAAAGTTTGAGCAGTAGTGGCATGTTCACATGGACACACAGGCTGACATGTGTGCTGTGTGCTGAAAACATAAGTGGTCTGTGCATCTAGCTGTGAAGCGCATTCTGCCCATAGTCTACTGACAACAAGCCTAGCTGAAGCTGCCGCTAGCTGAAGCTGCAGCTAGGCTTATCATCAGTTAAGTATGCGCAGAATGCGCTTCACAGCTGGATGCACAGACCACTTATGTTTTCAGTGGGTGATGAGTGCTACTGCATCTGCTGCTCAAACAGCTACAGCCACAGCATGGGTTTGACGGTCATTGCAGCCAATTCTCAGGATGCCATGTACTGAATACCAGTTTCCACAGGCTGCAGCTGCTGAGGGTCACTGCACTGCAGCCACAGCTTGCATTTTGCTTGCCTAGCCCAGGAGGGCAAGTTCAATCAAGCACAGGGGCAGTGTCCTAGCTCAAATAGTCACAGCTGCAGCTCAGCATTCTCACAGTCACAGACCAACACACCACAGCTGCAGCTTACACACAGCCCCAGATGCCAAACCCTCAACTTGAAGATGCCACAGCCGCAGTCTTGGATCCTTCCTGGCCACAGACTACATTCTACACCCATGCAATTTATCACTGCACCTATGCACTGCAGCACTACACCCATACACTGCAAAACCACACACAAGCACTGCAATACCACACCCATGCACTGAAACACCACGCAGTGCAACATCATATAGTCGAACCAGCAGTGACCAAAGTGTCCCCTGATGTGCAGGGTATCATGCTTGAAGGGCCGCCAGGAACTGGCAAGACCTACCTGGCCAAGGCCATGGCAGGTGAAGCTGGCATCCCCTTCTACAGTGCCAATGGAGCTGAGTTTGTGGAGATGTTCCAGGGTGTGGCTGCTGCCCGCATCAGGGATCTCTTCAAGACTGCACGCACCAATGCCCCATCTATCATATTCATAGGTTTGTCAAATAAGCTCGTGGAACCAAAGTGCTGCGTAACCTGAGCTGCCCGGAATAACACTTGGCTTCTCATTGAATTGATGCCAAAAGGTGCAGTCGTTTCTAGTCTATCCTGCTGCGTAAATGCCCCTTCTATCATATTTATAGGTCTGCCCTACTCTCATGCAAGCAATGTGCTGCGAGACCCCCTTGATTTTCTGCATCTCAGGTTTTGTCTTCAAACACTATGTGACACATGGTGATGCACAGGCAATGATGTCATTCACAAGCATGCGCAGAGTGAGCTTTGTGCGACGGGATCCCTTGTTTGGTCTGCAGCTGTGCATAGCTGGCAGCTGCACCAACGCAGCAGACTCCTGTAGGGTGCCCTGCTTGTACCCTCAATATTCGCAATCATATACTACTGCATGAGCAACTTCTGGGGCATAGGAGTCTGCTGCATTGGGGCTTCTGCTAGTTGCACAAACGTAACTTGGTCGTTTGAGTGAGGTTATGCAGCAAGTTGTGTCAATCCCCAGAGGCCTACAGACCAACACACACTGTTCAGATCCGTACTTGAGGTAGCTGCCATGGTCAACCTGGCAATTGTTTGCTACAGCCTATGGTCATATCTCTGGGCTGCCGCCTTAGAAGGCTCCCGGCGTGATTGCTGCAAAGCTCTCCCCCCCTTTTTGTATGACTTAGCAGTTGCCATGCAGATGAGATTGATGCAATTGGCAAGGCACGAGGCAATGGCCCCACAGATAGTGGCACAGCAGAGCGTGAGCAAGGCCTGCTGCAGCTGCTGTGTGAGCTAGACGGCTTCAAGCGCAACGACAAGGTGTTAGTCATCGGTGCAACCAACCGGGTGGACTCTCTGGACGATGCCCTGGTCAGGCCTGGCAGGTTTGACCGCACCATCTTCATGGGGCGGCCCTCCACCAGCAACAGGTTCAAGATCTTGCAGGTGTGCTCACGTTCAACCCCCATCATTCAGCTTTGTGTAGCAAGTTTGCAGTCAAGTTTGCATTCAGTTTTATGTATCAAGTTTGAGGATGCAAGGTTTGTTAAGCGAGCGCTGCATGCAACTAATACTGTGCTATCATCCAAGGCTGTTGGGTTTAGTCAGCTGCACAAATGTGTGCCCTATTCACACACAAGTGCAGTTGCATGTTGTATGTTGAGGGGTCAATCTATAACCTGCCTTGTTTGCCTAGCAGTGAGCGTCCTTGTCTGCTTGTGACCTGCTACTTTCCATCCATGCGCACTTGACCTTTGTGCTTCTGACCAGTAGGGTTCAGACACCTGCATGTATAGAGACCCTCCTGTCCACCCGTGGGGCCTTCTAAACATGCTGGCCAGGTCACCCTGTGTGACTCTTCGGCAAGAGCTGCGTGTAAAAGCAAAGCTGGTTGTTCACATCACAGCTGACTTGTCGTGCAGGTGCATGCTGCCAACAAGCCTATAGACAGAGGCAATGGTGACCAAGTGTTGCGCCGCATTGCTGAGCTGGCTGTGGGCTACTCAGGAGCTGAGCTAGCCAACCTACTGAACGAAGCAGCCATCTTAGCAGTGAGTACCCCAGAAAGTGGCTGACGACACACCTGTGTACTGCTTGTGCTGCACTTGATATTGTCACCCTGCGAGGTAGGAGATGAGGATATGTCGGCTTCAATCATGACCAGAAGTTAAGTGCATGGGTCAGCTGATCATATTCAGATGGTTAGGGTAGGTTGAGAAGGCAATGCGAGTTCTAGCCCAAATTTCCAATAATGCCCTGACGGTGCCTTGACAATTCTAGCCAAAACAAGTCTGCTGCGTGTGTCATGCAGCAATCAAGGTCCCAGATATGACACAGCCTACCTTGCTTTGACAAAAACAGTGCCCAGCTTGGGCAGATGCAACCACAGTATAGTAGGAACTGAAACGAAAACAACAATAAAAAGCACAACAACAATCGTCATTATTATTACACATTATTAACAGCTGCTACGTGTCAGACAGTGCAGTGTCATTCCAGATTACAATATGTGTATGAGCAATAAAGCATAACATGTTGCATGAATGTGCGTAGGTGCGAGAGGAGGCTCCCCAGATCAGCCTGAACATCCTGATGACAGCCATGGACAAGATCCGGCTGGGGCTGCCGCAGCGGCCCTTGGAGGACAGCCCCGCCAAGCGGCGCATGGCCACCGTGGAAGTGGGCAGGGCTGTTGCAATAGCCCTCACACCTGGCATGCCCCCAATAGAGAACTTGTCCATCAAACCCCGTGGTGGAGTCATGGGCCGGATCCTCTTCCAGCCACAGGTTGTTTCTTGTTTTTGTTACAAACATTGCTCCATTCACTTGAATGGCGTCTCCTTTCAGCCAATGACGCAAAGGGGCAACCATATGTTTTTCGATTCGATATGTTTAATGTCCTGGGGCGCAACTGGGACCCAATAGACAAATACCAGTTCAGTGACTTCTGAGAATGCTGAGGGTATCATACAGCATAGCTCTACGGCCTTCACGTGTACATTGCACACATAGCTGGAGCGAGCAGTCAAATACGTTAAGGCTGTGTCTGTCCACAGAGTGTGATGATCTTTTTTTTAGACAGTTTAGGCCAAGCACTTGCATTCTCAGTGTGGACCTCATGTGGACCAACAACACACTTCTGGACACCATACAATGGTGCAATGCTTCCCAAGTTGTTGTCATTGAATGTTGTGCCCTGCAAGCATCACCAACAGCCATGCATAAAAACACCGTCTTGATTTTACAAGTGTATGCTACAAGTGTATGCAACTGCCGAAGGATTTTGGCAAGGCCAGCGGTGAATGCCACCAGCTGGCACCCAAAGCCTCAAGCCCAACGCTCAGCAGCATAGTCTTGGCTTGAAGAGTATGTGTGTAACCTGTGCAGGACTTCGGCAAGGATGGTGGGGACTGGCACAAGCTGGCCTTCAGCCCCAAGACCAATGCAGCAGTGCAGAAGGAGCCCCAGGGGGACTTTGCTCTCTGCTGTGGCCTGCTCATCCCCCTGTATGCGGCCAGAGCCACTGAAGAAGTCTTCTTCGGCCGCCAAGGGGTCACCCTAGGCACTGCTCCTGAGGTAGGCTTTCTCCTTCTTCCTGTCCACTCCAAGCTGTGGTCAAGCTCTTCAGATGTTCAATAAGGTGGCTGGATTTTGCCAAAACCTTGTCAGGAATTGCTGCTAGAATGGGAGGTAGCTTGATTCAGGAGAGGGTGCAATGTTCACATGGTGCAAAGGCAGTTCTTTTGTACTTGATTATGCTGTTGAATCTTTGGCATTTCTGTCCTCAGCACATCAAGACAGCTTACAAGACCTTCTTCACGTGACGCTGGTCTAGGAGGTGATGTCTTGGTGTTTTGGTTTGCAGAACTTGGCTAAGAAAATAAACACAAAGGCACATGACAGGGAGAGTTTCCAAGAATAACTTGGTTTTCATGTGCTGCAATGCATGTGTTGGCTTTGGAAGCTGCATCAGCAAGGCAGCTGTTGTTCATTTGCTGTTTGCACATCTGTTGTGCACTCAAGGCATTGCATGCTTGTGCACTTGCAGTGGTATGTGTATTGCACATGCCAGGTCTCAAGAATTTTTCTTTGCGCGAGCAATGCAATTCTCATACAAGCTGAGACACCATCCTTCAAGTCTGCCATGCAGCAACAGCATCCTCACCACTTCAATGTCAAAAGCTTTTGATGATGATGATGCTGCAGGTGTCAATGGCCGGTGATATGGCAACATGGCTAGTAGCGCGCTCCCACATGCACCCAGCCTTCTCCGACCTGCCCGTCATGTATGGCATGCGCATGGGTGGGCACGATGACCCCACCACCCGCAACACCCCCGGCCGCTTTGAGGCCCTCATACTCCAGCTTCAAACCGCCGCCTATGACCAGGCCAAACGCGTGATCAGGCAGCGCAAGGCTGCCATTGAGAAGCTGGCTCAGGAGTTGATAGGTGACCCTCAGGAGACTGTGGAAGGGCAGCGTATTGTGGAAGTCATTGAGACTGAGCCTGTTGCTGAGCCAGAGCTGTCTCCTACCACTGGAGTGTGGTCAGAGATGCAGCAGCCTGCTGCAGACACAGAAGTAGGTCACAGGCTTGCATACTGTATCATGTATTGATTCAATATTATTGAGCACGACTTGACATCTGCTGTCCTTTCATGACTGCCACCAAAGGTACTGTATGTGCTGTCCATCTGCTGTATGCAGTCTTCAGCATTTGCTGTGTTGGAGACAATGCTGCTGGTCTCCTGTCAACATCAACTGCATCACACCCAGCATGTAACACCGAAGGTCAGAAACAGCAGAAATGTAGTGGCTCTTTCTAATATAGCCCATCAAACATTGCAGTCAGCATGCAGCACAGCAGCTTCTGCCAGACATGGCGACCCTGCCCTGTACATGAGTTGACATGTTCTACAGCACTGGTGGAACTTTGCGTGCAGGTTGGCACAAAAGGCATCATTGCAAGCTTTGACAGCCAAGAGAGCATGGGCAGGGTGGGTGTGGCCTCCACGCGGCCTGCAGCCCAGCGCAATGCTGTGCAAGAGCTGATGTTGGGAGACCAGGACCTGAAGCAAGCAGCTGAAGTCATCCTGGGCCGGCTGGACATTGCCGACCTGGTGGGAGGCGCCAATGTGCAGCAGAAAGCAGCTGCGGTATGTGCCATTGCTGCTATCACTTGTTGCTCAGTACAGCCGAGAACGTATGTATGGAAATTGCTAGTGTCTGGCAAAAGTATCCATGCAGCTTGCAAGGGCTGTTTGCGTCATGCAGTCTGATGATGTTGCATGTGGCTCACTGCAGACACATGGATGTAGCCTGCTGAGACAACCATCTCTGGTGTGAGCATCAAAGGCCATAGCCTAATGCTTTGGGGAACTTCAGACCATGCCTTGCCATGCCATTTCGACTGTGCACTCTTGAGTAAGTGTTGTGATTGTGTGCAGATACAAGAGCACCTGGAGGATGCTGAGATTGTAGAGCGTCTAAAGTCAGTGCGCAAGTATGCCAAAGCCACAAATGGCTCAGCACCGTTCCCTCTTCCTCCTCAGCAACCAGCGCCATTGTCACCAGACTATGGGTACCCATTGAGATCTTGGATAGATGAAACAGACGAGATTTTCATTTCATGATATAGCGTTGATAGACAGACTACAAGTGCTGTACACTTTAATTGGTACCTATCGATCACAGGTGCCTTGCTTAAGCCTACTCCATCTGAGGCATGCCCCCTGTAATGGACAGCATGCTTCGGTGTGTGCTGGACAGTATGCTGTGCACAGTACGCAATGAATGACAGTGTATGCAAGATACTGCCAAGTTAGGGCTGACCGAGCTCAGAGCACAATTTGTTGTTCTGACATGCGAGAGTGACACTAACAATATGTCAGTGAATGTACCAAAGGTGGGCAGCTGTAGCTGAGAGTCTGTCCTCCTGAATGCTAATGGGTGTTACAATGCTTGCAGTTCATCCACTGGAAAGCCAGATGTCTGGCATTGTTGAGTACTGGAGTACAAGCCAAGTGTTGCGTGACGTCACGTGTCCCTACGACTGCAAGCAAACACCAAGGAACACCATGCCCTGTGATAGCGAAGGAGGCATGGAAGTCATAACAGTAGGGTCTTTGTGATTCTGCCATTTTCTGTAGGAAACAACAAACAGCAGGCCAGAGACACTTCTTCTTCTTCTTGTTATTGATGTGCAAAGTCTGCTGAGTTGGTTGACATCAATCTACAACAGCTGAATCAATTGCCATTGCCTCAACATTTTCTAAGCCACTTGCAGAGTTACCCAGCTTCTGCTGTAATTGTCCAAAAGCTGAGCTCAGATCCAGATTCAGGACCCCTCTTTGGAACAGGGGACTGCTTTGCTTCTACATGGCAGCACACACAAGCTTTAGTTTCGGTACTGTGGGTCCAATGGCGAACAATAGCAAGCACTGCATAACACAAAACAAATGATTTTGGTTGCTCTTTGGGTCAGAGATGGTATGAGATTTCACTAAACTGCAGTCAGCATTTCATTGACGACAGAACAATAACAGATTGCAAACTTTGGCAGGTTCAGACCATGGCTGCTAAAAGGACATCAGACATGGAACAAAGCAAGCAGCCACAAAAGAGCCTATGTTATCTCACCTGCTTGAGATAACATGTATCAAATCTGTCTGGGGTTGTAACAATCATGTGAATTGGCTTGCTGTTGTCGAGGAGTGGTGGATGAACAAAGTTGTTAAGATCGCATGTTGGCAGCGCAGCTGCTTTCAGTGCCGTGAAGCCTCCCATGAACTCAGAATGCTTCTTGGCAACAGTCACCTGCGGCCAAAACAGCAGCATCAGCACAGCACTTGCCAGACACAGCCATGCTGTCCGCAAACTGCTATCAGCAAAAAGCCTAGCAAAGTTCGCATACCTATAACCCTGTTCAAACTCAGCTTACCTGAAACCATAGGCTACCGCAATTGAGCGCATAAAATGTTGGGAAGTTGCTGTATTTTGGCTGGGCATAGACATTCATGGAGTTGGCAACAAACTTTCCAGCTAGATCTTGAAAGACTTCATACTCAAAGACTGTAGCATGTGGTAATGCCAGAGTGTAGAGGGTGTCTGAGCCTGCATAGCAGTGCCCCACATCTCACACCTCACCTTGAGTCAAATTCATGCGTGGATCAAATACTTCCAAATGAAGTTGCTATCTTATTGAACTGGGCAGACTGACAACAAGGTGCTTTGCCATACCAGGTGCAAATTGTGCTGTCATCAGGATGTCAGCAAATGGGAGTGTAGCAACACAGGCATCTGCTTTTTTGTTGACAAGCCTAACTACAACCAAGGCAAAGCACTGTCATAGCATGAAAAGAGGTACAACTCACCAACCAGTCTGAAGGTATGGTTACCGCCATTTGCCAAAGCTTGATGTGCCAGACTCTCAAACCAATATCCTCTTGCACCCTGCCAATGTGCATGACCGGCAGCACCCTGGAACCAGGCAAGCTGCCGGAACCTGGCAACTCCTCCAAGCTTGTAACACACCAATTGTGCAGCAAATTGGGTTGCAAACACAATGCTTGGATGTTTTTTCTCAAGCAGGCCATGACATGACATATGGAAAAGTGAGTCACTGCCATTGTGGTAGCCCTCCGTGAGGATCAGATTCACAGTGTCTTGCAGAGCCTGCAACATGTGAAAGCCATACAATCATGTCTACCAAGGAGCAGAGCCAAACTATATGTGAATTGAAAATGCGACTACAACATGATGGGTTCAAAGATCAGCTGATCAACATCACCTCTCACTTCTCCCCAAGGCTTCTTGTGCCAAACAGCTAGGCAACATGACAGGACACATGTATGTATGAATAAGCTGTTGTGATTTGCCAAGACAGCAGCTGCAAGTACGAGCCGCCGCAGGAGGAGCAAGGAGCGGCGTATCACCTCTGAAGGCAGCCTGTTGACGGCAGTTTCAAGTAGATCAACAATGAGGCTCCTGATTGGGATGCTAGAGTCTGTGTTCTGAGCGGGAAGCTGCAGCACAGTGCGTGGGACCCCCCCCGCAAACTCAAATGCAAGTTCCGCCAACTCTGCTGTGACGGTGCTGCTGAAGAGGTCCACTGAGCCCCGACACTGTTGCAGCTCTTCTAAGGTCCACAGGGGAAGGAACATAAGGCGGCAGGATGGAACTTTCCTTTCATAACGGTACACCCTGTTCTGGGGGCTTGAAAAGGCATAGCACCAGCAACAAGAAGCAGAGATTTTTGGAAGGCCGCCATCCACAATGTAAACAGTATTGTCATCTGTCACACCTCTGACATGATGACTGACATCTTGCTGCAGGTCAACGCAGAAGCCCTCGCCACTGTTGGGTGGGAAATGATACCAGCTAATGCTTGCTGCCTCATCCTGGTCATGCAACTCATATATGACCCTGGTGCCTTGTGCAATCCAGTAGCTGGCCATATACAGGGCACAGAACGACTTGCCAATTCCTGGCGTACCACTGATGATCATCATTTTCTCCACATGTGTACCTGAAGCTTGATGGAGCTGCAGGATCCTGTCTTTCAATTGGAGGTAACTGGGCCTCACAAACAGCTGCCATCCATACCTGGACAAGCCCATCAAACTGACCCACAAAGGCAGACTAATGACTGACCCTGCGCCTGCTGCCATCTGCTGCTTTCCTGCTTGAGTTTGCAAAAATTCAGCAAAGCTGCTGGCCGGCATGTCTGGGCGTGCCGCCTGCGGGCTGAACGCCTGCCCTGTAGATCAGATGACGGGCAATTGCTTACATGATGCTTGTTTGAGAGGACTGCTGCAAAGAATTGCTTGAGTGAAACTTGTGCTTGGAAGGTGTTTGCACACACGTATGCATTGACTGTATGCAGGTGATAGTGA
>JAABUK010000368.1_pt1 | contig 97925 bp, 75 predicted proteins | sample 5559141 | NCBI WGS metagenome assembly JAABUK01 (sample SAMN10711869, study PRJNA513367) | rock metagenome | isolation source: Antarctica rocks | place: Antarctica: Victoria Land, Pudding Butte nord | collected 2016-01-03
CCCTATCTACAAATGTCGTTTATAGATGAGTTTCTACTAGAGCGCCTCCAGCGAGCTCATCTGGCTCAGCAAGGCTCAGCCGTTCAGTGTCAGAAACACCTCAAATCGTCCTGGAGCACGAGCTCATCCAAGCTTATCTGGCTTAAGTCCTGCAGCGACTGAGAAAAAGTTAGCTAAATTTCAATTTTCATAATATATAATATCTATAAGAGAGGGGAGGGAGGGGTACTAGTAGGGGAAGGAGGGGGTAGGTAGACTAGTAAATATCTATATATAATAAATTTAATTAAAAATTCTATTAATAGAATTCTATTTTAATTAAGAATAAAAATAACTTCTATAAAGAGATTCTAAGTTACCCGCTTTTAGCGCTAGACGCTAAACTCTAAAAAACTTTAAAAATAAAGGCTATATTTAATAATTTTATCTTTCTTTAGATTTTTTTCTTAAATTATATTAAATTATCCTAAGTTTTAGCTATAGCCTATAAGAATTTCTTAGTCTAAAAATGTTTTGTAGATGGTGTTTACGGGATCTACAGGGTCCACGGGTAGGGCTTAGCGTTCCCGAGGACGAATATTAAAACATGACCTCCCTTTTTCTCTAAAAGTCTTGAGTTAGCGTTAACGGGAGGGGCACCCATCTTTTGATGAGCTGGGAGGATAGTCACCCCGGAAACCGCACCCTAGTAGTACGTAGCTCCCCGGAAGCAAGCTAAACATCTTAGGTACCCTGATCCCTGTAGACTTGGCGCGTGCTCAAGACTTTTGGTGTCATCCTCCGAGACTCGCGATTACTTCTATCGCATCCACGGGACGATGGCAGATCGTTTGACCCAGCTCCAGGACTGCTACGACCAAGTACAAAGCTGTCGCTCCCTATCTTTTAAGCGGTTGCTGACCTCTCCTGCACAGCTAGCAACCCAGTTCTACGCTTCGATCCGCTACGTCTCCACCCACCATCCCGCCTCAGCCTTTACACCCCCACCCCAACGTTCCCCTACCTCCAATTCGGCCTCCCAGACCAGCAAAGCCCAACCCTCCACCAACAACACCACAGCAAACCACCAGTCTCCACCCACACAATCTTCTCAATCCCAAGAACATCAACCTACCGCCCAACCCTCCCAAGAACCCCCCGATGCCACCATCAGCTCTCTGTTCCCCGAGCAGCGCCCCGACACTCCGACCGCCTTTGCCGCCGCACAGCGTGAATTAGCGCACGATTTGATTTTAAAGACGAGGCAGATTGAATACATCGTCTCTATCTTGCCAGGGGTGGAAAAGTCGAAGGAGAAGCAGGAAGAGAGGATAAGGGATTTGGATGGGGATTTGAGAGCAGCGCTGGAGGATAGAAGGGAGGTAGAAGGGGTGAGGGAGGAGTGGGTGAGGACGGTGGAGGGGATTGTTGGGGGCGTGAGACGTTGAGGAAAGAAATGCAGCATTGGGCTGGCATCCACATGCGGCGATCATGATCAAGGCGGTGAAATGCTTTTCAAGACGAAACTTTGGATGATATTTGCTTCACGGTAGGCGACAGCGAAGTGCTGTGTATGCGTAGCATCAGGTGAGGCATCGGAACGACTGCACAGTATTCCCACAATGATCCACATACGCTCCTTCACAGGATATATGGAGAGTTGAGATACCAAGCAAGCGAAGCAAGCTTCGAAAGGATGAGCTTCATGATATCGGGACCGGTCGTGGCTGTTATCTACCATAACATCCTGGGCTGTTCCGAAGTTGTTCGATTGCTGGCGACACCTTGCGGAGGATATCGCCTGCGATCTACAACATTAACAATCACAGATCCGTTGGAACTCCATGTCGATGCCATCCTGAACAGAAATGCCAACGCTCACGCCCATGTTATAAGGATCATATGTCGACAACGAAGAGGCCGTCACGCAAGATACAATTTTTCGACCCTACTTCGCCACCTTCACCTTCTCTTCCCCACGACATCCGTGAGACAGTCCAGTACCCGTTCATCTACTAAGCCCTGGTTGACCAAGTACTTGCTTAAACCCCGGACCACCTCAACCATCTCCTCTCCATTCAATCCCTGAACCGCTCTCTCCATCACGTCCCCCACGCTAGCTTTATAGACCGCAATAAAGCTCTGGTAGTACATGAAAGCAAAAAAGCCCATGATGAACTGGCAGTCCATCCGATCGGTAATCCCGCCATGGCCGGGAATGGACTCGCCGAAGTCCTTGACCTTGAACGTGCGTTTCAGACCGGAGGCGAAGAACCCACCGAAGGGTGCAATCAGAGAGGCAAAGCTTGCGAAGACGAGAATGTGGAATTCCATTGGTGCAATGTGGATGATCGAGGGGATACGAAGAGAGCCAGGAAGTGGCAGATTGGAGAGCATAGAGGGAATGTGGTAGGCCTGAGGGATAAATACGGGGTTTGGTGTGCACGAGAGACCGGTGAAAATGTTTGCGCCAAGGTCCTGCGGTCAGTCAACAATCAAATCTCATACTTCTCGAACGGGAGGTCAAAAGTTGGTATGATATAGATAAAAGGGAAAGGGACGTACATTTACAGGGCAGATGAAGTATTTGTATCGCATTAGTACATTAGTCATGCCGAAGCCAAAGATGATGGTGCATATCCATGCACCGACAAACCCCTCCACGGTCTTTTTGGGCGACAGCTTGATGAGCTGGGTACGGCCAAAAGCAATCCCACAGATGTAGGCGAAAATGTCGTTCGTGATAACAAGGGATGCTGGAAGAAAAAACCAGATCATGCCCTCAAAGATATTGTTCATTATGAAGTGGGCCTGGACGACAATTAGGTAGAGCGCCATATGAGTCCAAGCAAATTGGGTGAATTGGAAACGGTAGTGACCCTTCTGAAGGGAACCAACGAAGAAGACGAAGCCTGCATTGCCACAACTCAGCTGCCGAATCTCCTCAAATTTCATTTTCTTTCCTATGCATGTACATGGGACTTACCGATGACGTAGAGCATAAAACTTATGAAGCGGTGATGTGTAGCAAATGGCAACAACACCTTGTCCACAAGCACAATATGTTTGAAGTAATATATCACACTCTCCCCATAGAGAAAGTACATGGTGGTGCCGAGGAAGTACCAATTCAATGACCTCGTAAACCGCAAATCCTTGGCTTTACTCGGAACGTTTGCAATGGCGATGACCTCCTTGAAGGACACAATCTGGAGTCCGGTGACAATGGCTATAACGTATAGATGACCTGAGAACATTGCGGTGAAGAAGCCACCTATCATGACGAGGGTCCATATCGTTCGGGTTATGAAGTTCGCTTTCTTTTTCTCATACTCTGATTGCTCCGGTGGGTTCTCGTCCTGTATAGAAATAGTATCAGCCTCAGCCCATGTAAGTTTTTAAAGATCTGCTTGCTGTTCCACCCAGAAACGCCTTACCTCTTCTTTACTTGTCTCCAGCTTGCCGTTCATCGCGGCTCTTATGGGACTGCTCGGCGAACCCGCATCCGATGCGCCGTCGCTCTCGGATATGCTTGGTCGTCGTCCATTATGATTGCTTCCCTTGTGATTAAACTGCACGCCTCGTTTTGTCTTCGCCATGGATGGTCGCGCTTAGCATGCAGCTACAAGTCGTGTCCAGCTGGACGCTACCATCCACAAGATCAATACCGGTTCGTTTGTATCTACGGAGCGTTCGTGTATGAGACCTGACGATGGTGAGATTGATAAAAGTAGGTCTTGGCGAGCAACAGCCCTCTCGGCCCCGTTGGTGAGGCTTCGGACAGTCGCAACTGGATTGTATAGTCGGCCGTGCTCGGGTCGTCGAAATCTGTGTTGGTACTTTGCCTGGTGTCGTGGATGCTGTTAAAGGGTTGCCGATCTGAAGGCTTGGAAAAGGCCCACTGTCACATTATTTGCCAGCTCCACTTCAGCCCTAAGCGGCCCGCAGTCAGGCCGCTGGGACCCTGACCCACGTCAATGTTTACAGCGACCTCCCAACATGTAGTGTACGATCTCCATTCAGTCGTCTCAATGCGGTTGCACGACGAATGCTATGGAAGACCTGGACGTCGAAGATGATGGATACTCTGACAATGATCTCGACGCCTTGCCGGACCATGCTTTCGATGAGCTCCAGGGAAACGCAGTTAGATCAACGCAGCAAGCCGCCACTCGAGTCCAGCCCCCAACCCTAGGGCAATCGTCGAAACCTGGAGGCCCTGGGGCCGCAGGAGGCTCTGTTCGATCTCTTGTGGGCGAAGTCATTACAAACGCCCCACTTCAACCCTTTCCACCCCAGCCATCGTCTGATTATGGAGACTTCGACGATGAGATGCTTGATGGGGAAATTTTCGATGCAGCAGAGGAACCAGCCTTAGCTGCGGAGTATGAAGCTGCCATTTCTATTGACCCAGTCGGAGAGACAACACAAAGGGAGCAATGGCGGCAGCAACGGTATGCTCCGTCACGGTCTAACGTCGAGCCGTTGAGGGATCAGCAACTCGAACGACGGCCTGTATTCACCAGTATTCCACATATGAGCGGCAACCAATTCGACGGAAGGGGGATTGCTGTCAATGGGGATCCATCCATACCAGCAGAAGCACACCACATGAGTATTCAGCCTCCACTGAAAGGGTCTACTGATGTAGATGCTCTTCAAGTGCAAGTGCACAAGCTCCTCCGTGAACGAGAGATACTTCAGCAAGGTATACAGAGTGCCAACGACAGTGCGTATTCCAAAGCCGGTGAGATCGCTATCGTACGAGCCAACGCTACAAAGGTGGAGAAGGAGTATGAAGCCCGGACGAAAGCACTGCAGCAATTGCACGCCGACGAAGCTGCCCGTCAGAAGATGGAAGTTGAAAAAGCGCGAGCCGAGCTTCAGAAGCTTGCGACCGAGAAGGATTTCCTCGAAAATGACCTTGCCGAGGGAACAAAACAGATCAGGAACCTTCAGAGAGCCATCAAGAAAGGAGACAGGAGTATCAGCAAAGAATATCAGATTGCTACACCTAAAAAGGCCAAGCCCCTTCCATTGAGAGATGGCTTTGATGATGATGAGGTCCTGCCCATGTCACCCTCAAAACTGGCCCTTAGGTCGAAGGCGAGCACGCCAAAATTTGGTGCGAAACGGAAGAGGAAGGCTCCAGAAGACAGCCCTATCAAGGCCCTGGAGCTTGCTCAACCCCAGCAGACCACGTCTATTGAGGATAGGAACGAAGAGCAGAGTCACGCAGTGCCATCAGCGGTCAATCAAGTTCCTAGGCGGCTTGATCAAAGGTTTTGGCTCACACAAAGACTCCTGAATCATCGATTCACATCCGAAGAACCAAGAATAATCGAAAGACTTTCAACGATTTCATTTCCTAGTCAAGCGGACAAACCTCTCTCGACAATCCTTCTCGATGAAACTTCTACACTCACCTACAAGCCTGACATAGAGCGCTTTCCATCAGCAGTTGGTCTTATCATCATCTCGATCTGGTCTCGATGTATGGAAGAAAATTTTCATCGACCCGTCCATCTGCTGGTGGAACTTGTAAAATTTATCCTAGAACTCAATGCCATTAAGACCGCTCCTGATCTCACCAATGAACTTATGAATCTCGTCCAGTCCACCGCGGATGTGATTCTTGTGCCGCGGTGCCAGAAGAAGCCCCCTCGGAAAGACAGAGCAGAAATCGGCTCCACCGAATGTCTCCAGATCATGCAAATGATGGCCTACGACTGCCAATGCGATGACGAAGAAATAACACGTTTCTGGCGCACCATGCGCTTCGACTTTATAATGATGCTTCTCAACTTCATCAACCCCCTTCATGAAATCCATCTTATGCTCTCAATACTTCACACTAGCATCCTCGACAACTCGTTCGCCATGATTGTCCCCCCAAACAACGGCCAGCAAGACGCCTCCGAAGCCCACATCATCGACAACCTCTCTCATCTCCTCATCAACAACCCTCGTCCAGCCCCTGGTGAGGACGCGCCTGATGCCACTGCAGTATGCCAACTACGTCTCAAAGTGCTCAGCCTTGTAGAAGCCATGTGCGATACTGCCCACAGCGCCGAATCGCTTGCCAAACACCGTCTCCTGATCGGCTGCCTAGTGCGTGTCATGAACGATGAGCTTGACCGCGTCTATGACCACCAGTATGGCCACGAGTTACGCATTGCACTCGTCAACGAATCTACTCGTCTGCTCTACCATCTTACGACCAACTACCCGCATCTCATCAACATGCAAGCCAAGCTCAGCGTTGTCCCAGGCGGCGAGAAGAAGTTCTTGATCGCACTCACGAGACTAGCGTTTAGTGAGGGGGGCTTTTATGAGCAGGGTATAGAAGATGATGTGGTCGATTGTGCGCATCAGATGTTGGAGGCGAGAGTGAGTCCCGAGGAGGCGGAAGGATTAGTTGAGGCCTTCAGCAGCGCACCAGTCAGTAGGAAGTAGGTGTCTGATACTAGGAATTTTACATTAGATCCGGAAATGGCGAGTATTGGGTCTAGAGCGAGGATCATTGTCTATATTTGCATACATCTCGCCGGCATATGCTACTCGCATAATCATCGTTCAGTTGCGAACATGGCAACATCGCTGTCATTGACTTCTTACTTCATGTTTTGCTTATTCATGCAAGAGCTGAATCTTGACCGGCATAAATTAAACTTGGGCAAGGTAAGAAGGAGGAGCAAGCGCTAGCCTAGGACAGGATCCAGGAAGCGCCTGCGCCATACATCCAGCCAGAATCGAGGATGAGAGCAGGATGGTGCGTATTACTCGTATTACAGTATGTTGGTGACTCGACGTTCTCTCACCATCAGCAACTTAATATTCGGTAGTTTCGACGGCCAGGCCTAGAAGCCTGCGGTCTTCCATAATGCTGCCACTTGTAAATGGTGCCAGCACAATGGATGCACGACAATAATGGAGAAAGCAGCACCATATTATCTTCGAATTAATTCGGATCGTATTCCGCATTGGGGGGTATCAACCGTAAGCGATGACCAGATATGTGTGCACATCAAATCCGATCCTTTCATCTACATTTGGCATTGCATAGATCATTCAGCGCCTCATTGGGAGGACACCGTCCTTCTGGTGCCTTTCAAGCCCAGCTCAAGGCCTCCTATTCTCTTTGGGAACCATGGTCTCATACTCTTCCTCCTCAACGTTGAAGAATTTCCCAACTGCCTCTTTCTCGTCTTTTGCGCGCTGAGGATCAAGCATAAAGCGCACCGTACCGTCTTTAAGGCCGGGCTTCGAGGCACCGTTAGCAGAAGTGGGAGATGTGATGTCCCTCATAGGGACATCGCGGGGGCTAGTGGGTGTCTGCGGGCCTTTGCCATTGGTTGTTGCGGTGCCGCCATTGAGGCTAAGGCTAGCCATGGATCTCCTCTTTGCCATGGTGTAGCGTGGATATTTGTGGGCGGACGCTTCCTGGTTGAGGGCGATACGGATGTTGATGAAGGTTTCGAGGGCGAACTCTTGCCCTACGATTGTGGAGGAGCGGTGGTGGGTGTAGAGATCAAGGAGGTCGAGCAGGGTCTCTATTCAAGTGATTAGATCGGTTGCTTACGCTTACTTCAGATATGTCTTGAACGGGTGGTAGGAGCTTACCCATCACCTCTTCACGCGTGATGCACCATCGCTTGTCATACTTGCCAACCTGAGTCGCGTCGATGGGCTGCTCATACAGGTGAGCTGCGAGCTCGAGGCATGCGAAAGCCATAGCAGCCGTGGTCTGCTTTAGTGGGGCGTAGGTGCGGTGCAGATCTTGCGTGATGTCGAGAGTGGTCTTGCCTACTGTGTATTTGTCGCCTTCGTAATGTTTCACGATGCAAAGAGCAAGCACTTGAGGATGGCGGTTACGGAAATCGAAGCTAGAAGCTTCGAGCATGAGCCGCTCGAGACCGATGATGATCTTTGAGTGGTTCTCGAATAGCTGTCCAAGGTCAGGGAAATAATTAAACTTCACGGAACATGCTGCACTTACCGAGTCATCTGGGGTGAGCTGTTCGGAAGGCGATACTTTCATGTTATGAGCAGCACAGAGGATCTCTTTTGACTTTTTGAGTGTATCTTCAATCTTGCAAGCAGCAAAGAGAGCTGCAGCCGCAGCATCCTGGATTTGTTCAAATTACATCCAATGTGAATGGAATTTGGCACGTACGATGTAACCACTGCTATCAGGATGCATCAGACGAAACTTGTGATAATAGACACAAGCTGTATTGTAAGTTTTGACAGGCCTGTCCCATCAGCTTGAGATGATTGTAAGAATAGACAGTAGAATTGAGCTCACAGCTTGATATACTTTCTCGTATTGTCAATCCAAGCAACACCCTGCAAGCGGATACTGTCATCCTTGGCTTCTGACACTCCAGCGGCGTTCAGGCAGTCTTGAATTGCGGGTTGAAAGACGTACGCTTTGGCGATCTCGATGAATGAGGGATGAGGCCCTACTACGGATGCCTCAGGGGGGTTGGATGAAGTCATATCACCCGCCTCGTTGTTGGGAGCAGGCTCGCTGACGGCACCTGTGTCAGACTCGACCACGCCAGCTTTGGGCCGGCCCAAGCCTGGCGACGCCGTATTACAGCAACAAACTTCCGGAAGACTCAATGGCTTTCGCTATGAAGGCGCCTTGGTCAGAATTGATGATCTCAACTTCGGCCTGCTACGAGCCTCAGAACGGATAGCTCTAATCTCGATGGTGACTCGGAGCTCATCCAGCTCTATGTAACTTCCGGAATACCTGCAAGGTAGAATTCCCTGACGAGGCGGTCAAAGTTGGAAGGGCGAATGTCGTAAAGAGGATAAATGGTAATCTCAATCTTCAGTTTTAGTATTCCTAGTAAACGTCTGTCATGAGCTCCTTGTTGTGAGATCGGCATGTAAGATCTTCAACAGATTGCTGCAACGCTCGGATGGATGTGCGAACACCCTTTTCCCATTCGCGATCTCGCGTCGTGTCGATCTGATAATTATACATCACGGCTGCGGACCGAACCGAGCAGCGGACTCTTAAGTCTTAACGGTTGGTGGCTGACACTAGGTGGATGAAGGATTGAAGGAACATCGAGTGTTGCCTGTTTGGCGCCTCCCACTTCGGTGCAACATTTTTGCCCAAAGGAGCTCATGATGTCGCGACTAATCTGGCTCCCACTGTTGTGCGCTGCCCCGACGGCTTTACTGTGTGTGAACGCTTTACCTCAACAGCATCCTCTTGCTACGCTAGAGAGCTTGAACCTGCCACTCGTCGTCTGGCATGGCCTGGGGGACAAGTAAGCTCTTCAATCATCAACCCATTGCCCCTCCTAGACTAATTGCCCTCTAGCTACGCCTCAGACGGCATTCAATACGTGGGCGAACTCATCAATAAGACCATCGGACCTACGTACACTTACTACATCCGCCTGGACGATGATCCCTCCGCCGACCGTACCGCCACCTTCCTCGGCAATCTAACCCTCCAAGTCGAGAAAGTCTGTAAAGATCTGGCCTCCGATCCCATCCTCGCCGCAGCCCCTGCCATCAACGCGATCGGCTTCTCCCAAGGTGGCCAATTCATGCGCGCCTATGTCGAGCGCTGCAACAAGCCTCGCGTCTCCACCCTCGTCACCTTTGGATCCCAACATAATGGCATCAGTGAATTCCAGAATTGCGAGAGTAACGATTGGCTATGTCAGAGCTGGCAAGGTATCTTGAAGGCGAATAAATGGTCGAGTTTTGTGCAGAGTAGATTAGTGCCTGCACAGTACTATCGAGATCCGGAGGATTTGGATGCTTATCTGGAAAGCAGTAATTTCTTGGCGGATATTAACAACGAGAGGGAAATGAAGAACGAGACGTACAAGAAGAATCTGAAGAAATTGGATCGATTTGCTATGTATATGTTTTCCGACGACACGACTGTGATACCGCCGGAGAGTGCGTACTTTGCTGAAGTCAATACTACGAGTGAAGAGGTCACAAAGCTGCAGGATAGAGACATCTATAAGGACGATTGGATTGGATTGAAGTATCTGGATGAGAAGGGGAAGTTGGACTTTAGAATTGCTGAGGGGGGACATATGCAATTTGCAAACGGTGTTCTTGCTGGTTGCTTTGAGAAGTATTTCAAGGGAAAGTCAATGGGAGTCTTGGAGTTATAGCATGGATGTTACGATTATCTGACCTTGCTCGAGCAGAGTATTGTCGTTATCCATTTCGTAATTTGCTGTTCATTGAGCTATACAACATTATCTGCCTTTTTCGATCTCCTTTTCTTCGACGACTCTTTGAAATCTTGAGTTAGCTTCAAAGGAACAATTCCCGCGTTTTCTTACTCAAGCTTATCCCTTGCCTCCTTTTTCTGCCGCCGGAGCTTCTCCCTTCTTTCCTTCATCTCTTGGCCAAAATCATCATCCGCCAGCTTTTTTGGCATCTTGTTTCTCGGCTCGCCGTCTTGTTCTATTCCTTCGATACTCTTTCTTTTCTTGCTTTCACTTCGCTCCTCCCTTGCTTCTTCCGCTGGGCCTTCGAGCGTTTTCCTCTTATTCCTGCCTTTCTGTGCCTTTAGCAGCTTGGCCTCCTCAACTTGTTCATCTTCCAGTATCAGTCCCTCATCAGCCCACAATTCCTCAGCCAACCAGATGGGTAGTGCCATTGTATTCGGTCCCTTCACATGCACAGCTCTGATATTCCTCCAAGCAATCAGCTTGTCTGTCAACCCCGCAATCACAGCTTCGACATTTGCAGCTACTTGTTCGGCAGTGAAGGACGCATAACCAACTTTTACGGCGGTAGTAGTGGAAGGTGAAAGGTGGATTTGCGCTGTAGAGAGCGTTCGTTCAATTTCTCTAGCGGCCGGGATTGGGGCAGCTATAGACTTCGGGTCGGAAGGCTCCTTGCGGAGCTTAGTACTAGGAAGGGCTGCATTCTTCTTCTCCTTTGGCTTGGAGACCTCGAGACGTACGGGTATAGGCCGCTTTAGCGTGGTCTTGTAGAAAGTTTTACCGAGGATCTTAGCAAGGTATGTGATTATACGATCGTCGGCCAGGAAGATATCATAAGAGTCGCGCAGTTGGCGTTTTGATTCGAAGGAGTAATATTTCTTTTCTAGCTTTTCAATGCTAATGACTTTGGTGATGCGTTGGGAGAGGGAGGTGGGGAAGGAAGGGTGGGCGATGGTGTCTTTGAAGAGACGTTGCGGCTCCGGTGTTATGAGACATATTGATGTGGTTGGAAAGGAATTGAGGGAATGTGGAAGGGTGATCTTGCGTGGTTTGAGGCGCTGTTGATCGGTGAAGAACTTCTTTCCAGTGAGGACGAGCCATATAGCCATCTCGTCGGAACCGCTCGTTTGCGGAGAAGTGGCATCGGTTGCCAGGAGGTTCTTGGTAGAAGAATCGGCATGTTGCTGCTGAGCTTTGGCTTTGATGTGTTTGAGAAGTGCACTGGAAGCTTTGAGTGTCTAGTTTGCATCAGTCACTTGCATGCTCACAGAGCGTCAGTGCAAAGTACTTGAGGTTTGTCCAGCTTATAAGGCGACTCAGTTCTAACTTCCGTCGTTAGCGCTGTGGACTCTGGTGCCATGTTCGTGGACGATCGGCTGTGATCATTGGCGTAAGGGCTGCACTGAGAGGTCTGCTCTGTTAATTTTGTGGCCAAATTTTCAAGCATCAATCTTGGCGCCAAGACTGTTAGTTCTATCTATCGCCGAGGAGACGTCATGTTCGAGCACAAGTTCCGCTACTCATCGACAGAGCCTCGACTACGTTTGACGACAATGTCCTCGCCTTCTTTGCGGGACTGTGGCGCGTTGAGTCCGCATAGTTCACCTTTGACATGTTTGCGCGTGCATTGAGCCGCCAATTACTCGGCCCATACACTTCACACACATTCACCACTTCTGCATATCGGAGCACCGACTACACACATGTGGTTTGTATCCTGTTTGCTGACACGTACCCGAACATGACTAAATAGAGCAGGTGGTAGGGGCTGGAGCCGTTGGCCTCGCCATTGCCAGGAAATTGGCTGAGCGAAATGGCACATCAACGCTACTAATTGAAAGGCATGGCGGAGTGGGTACGGAGACGAGTAGTCGCAACTCGGAAGTGCGTGTCTGTTGGCCTACGTACCCAATAGTAATTGACGATGACTGTAGGTTATCCATGCTGGCCTCTACTATGGCCCAAGTTCTCTGAAAACCAAGCTGTGTCTCAAAGGCAAGCGAATGATGTACGATTTATGCGAAAAGCAAAATATTCCATACCGTAACACCAAGAAATGGGTTCTTGCACAGAATTCCGAGCAGCACGAAGGACTCATCGAGACTCATAATTTCGCTAAGTCCATCGGCGTACCAATTCACTTCATACCGCTCTCGGAAGCCCACAGTCGCGAGCCGGACGTACGAGTGGATCACGCCGTCCTCGAGAGTCCGTCTACTGGAATAGTGGATTCACACTCCTACATGTCGTATCTTAGGTCAGACTTCCAATCTAGAGACGGTGATTTAGCGTGCCATACAAGCGTGGAGTCTGTTGAGCCAATTGACTCGGGAAATGGTGGCTGGAAGGTTGGAACCAAATCGCCTTCGTCTTCAGAGATATATTTTGTTACGGCAGACGTGTTGATCAACAGTGCTGGTCTCGCTGCTGTGCCTTTATCGAACAGTATTCTGCCTCCGTCTCGCCATGTCACGCCCTATTATGCTAAAGGCTCATACTACTCCTACGCCGCGCAAAAACCTCGCCCCAAGACGCTCATTTACCCTGCCCCAACCACCGGAGCTGCTGGTCTTGGCACCCATTTGACAATGGACATGACCGGAGCAGTACGGTTTGGTCCAGATGTCGAATGGGTCGACGATCCTCGTGATCTATCAGTCAACGAATCTAGGCTACCTGCTGCGCTTGACGAAATCGAGGCATACTTGCCGAGTATTCGGAAGGAAAAGGTGCAATTGGACTACAGTGGCATCCGACCTAAATTGGGTAAAGGAGGCGCTGTTTGGAAAGCGAGCGGAGAAGGGTTTCTGGACTTTGTGATTAGGAGGGGGGAGGATCTCGAAGGCTTTGTCAACTTGCTAGGCATTGAGAGCCCGGGCTTGACTAGTTCGCTAGCAATTGCCGAGTTTGTCGACGAATTGCTATACAAATGACTGATTATTGCCCGTTCTTCATTTGGCGATCGAATTGGACACTTGTGGTACCTCTGAGCAATTATTCTTGAAGATGATGTGCACCAATCCGCATGGAATAAGGTCGCATTTCCACTGTCCTGTAGCATTTCGCGACTACACCGCGCTGGGAGCGGAGTAACCTATTGAGCGGAAGACTAGACTCGATGGAAACATGGTCAGACAACACTCACTTTATTCCCCGTGGACTTGATGCGGGAGGCTGGACATAAAGATCTCTAGGAGACGAAAACGCTATAGTTCGATGAATCTATATACCAGCGGATCTTCTCTTTAAAAGATACAAATGGCTTCATACCGCCGGTCTGTCACTTTTCGTCCTCTACGTTACTGGCATACCCGTCATTGAAGCTTTTCTCGAGCTGCCGAACAGCCAGTCCAAGTCAAGACCCACTCAGAAAGATACCATCAGTCATTGCTCTTGAGCTGCTGTCTTCCTAGTCGAAACGCTTGGTCCCCATTTCGTGCTAGCATATCCACTCCAAGCACATTAGAGACTTATCATGGACTCACGTTTTCAAGCTGCCCAATGGTATGGTCGTGGCTTCGAGCGACTGATCTGCCACTGTCTCTGCTCCAGGTTAGTGGCAGCAATGCGATTGATCGTTGCTCTTGGCTCGGCAGATTCATTGTTTCATCGCTTTGCAAGACATTTGGCAAACTTCAACGGTCATTCTCAGCCACAAGGGGGGCTTAGTATTCCTATCAGAACCTAGCTAAGCTTCATCGTGACCTGGAGATAGCGAGGCTTGCTAAGAGATTGCACGCAAGCCTCCTGTCTTTAGGACCACCACAATTGATCATATAGCACCCATATCAACAGAGAATGCCGATTTGCCTAGCAGCCGTTGCGGTTCATCTCCGCGATAGTCTCGCATTCCTTGAATCTGAAGGTCTTACATGGTTGGTTGTCGTTTGGGAACATGCTCATGAGGTTGGAACGGAAGATAGCAACGAAAGATACGATAGAGAAGCCATTCAAGGCTTCCAAGTACATTACGCTTGCAATGTCGCCGCGGGCTGCCTTGGTCACCCACTTTGACCGTTGGGAAGCGTCTTTGCCCTGCACCACAATGATGCATTGGGTAGTCTTACTGAGCCGTCCGTCCATGACATAAAGACCTCACTTATCGTATGTCCCACGTCTTTTTGAGTGCAGGGGCTTTGAGTCAAGACCACAGGAAACGCAGACTAGTGGGACATCCATATACGTGCTGGCCGAAACGTCACGATAGTTCTGTTTATCGGTGTCGGAATCCTGACCCCGTTGGTCCTGGCTGCCGCATTTCGATAGACCATTCGAATTCTCGATTTTTCGTTTGGTTGAAGCAACAATAGCTGATGTAGACCGGTCTCTTGAAGTGCCGGATATTGCTAGGTCCTTGTACACGCTGCCCGCATGGCGTATCAAAGCGCCGGGGCCATCTATGATCGTTTGGCTCAATTCTGGCTTCCTTTGCTAAGTGTATGCGTGAGGAACAAACTAGGAATGGTTTCGTGATCGAGGATGCCGACAATTCTGTTCGACCTAGCCGCAAGATGCAAGCGCTGCTGGCAAGTGAGAAAGGCAATCAAGTCTGCGGAAACCGGGGTCATACTGGAGTAGAGCATGATACTCATCGTTAAGTACTCGGGTGGGGTGGCAAATTAGGGTCCGAATTTGCGAGTGTTCTAGGCTGCTACAAAGCATAGGTAGTCTTATTCGCAAGGAGCCTGATAACCCGCAGTGAAAGGCGTCTATGGGTCTGTGGCCGAGCAACCATACTTTGTGGTCTATTCGTCATGCTATGCCGCCTATGCGAAATCCTACTTTTGTTGAAGAGCTATCCATTTTGACAGTCGAATCACATTTGGCCTATATTTCCAGAACATACCTATAGGTAGCCAACAAGTATTGAACGAAAGCTGCATCTTTTCAGTCATTGCGAGCGAAATTACGAAGTCAAAGGCGTACGGTGTCCTAACAGATTTGCTCATCGACCCGGGATTGACATCTTTTCGTTGTTCCTTTTGGTCGTTGCCTATAAGTCTCCTTCTGGATGAATGTCAGACAGCGTGCGCAATGCGAAGTGCCAAAAACAAATCTCTCATCGATGGATGTCTTCTAAGCCGGATATCAAGCTGTGCTCCCGGCAGATGTGCTTCCGTGAACGCTGCTCTCGCCCTTTTATCCTCCTTGATTGTGTAGCCGTTACCAACACACCCCTCGACCTTACGCGCCGGTCGCTAGGATGCGGGATGGAAACGCGCTCAAGAATCAGACATCAATCGAACGCTTCCGGCTTCCCCTCCTTCAACGATGGATGAAGTTGGCTAGGATTCCAGAGATGACCGGACACCTTCTGTTACCTGGCCGAATATAATGAAGCGCAGCTTCCCCTTCCATAGTATGACATCGAAAAGTTATTTGATCGAAGCATTCAATAGTACATCAGCCTTTGTTAAAGTGCATGCAGCAATATGTGCATATACAATATCAGCAAAACCCAGAACCTGAAAACCAACTAATACGGATAAGAACCATATTAGGACGTAGGATATAGCGTCATTTGAAGCATTGGTACAACGGCATGAAAAAGGGCCACCCATTCAGAACGACTTGCGCCATGTCTTCACCAAGGGTGTCACAAGAGATAATCATAAGCAGGCATGCTCTCCACGGTCTTGAAATTCCGAAATGCAGCAATGACAAAGTTTGTAGTCTCCAAATGTGCGCCAAGTCCAAACCGTGCCACCGGCCAACACCCCCTGGAAACAGCATATACAGTATGCAGATTCTGTAAGCTGCCAAGAAAACGTTCAGTTTTATCTCGTCAGCAATCCTCGCTTCGGTTATCGATCTAGGGCATCATCGTCGTCGCTGCTACTTGTATCTGGCATCCTATCAAGCATTTTGTTGATATCGGCGTCTGAGAGCGGTTTTCTTTCCCGTACTTTGGATTGTGACTGTTGCGAGGCTAAGAGGGTACCATCAGGCTGCACACCTTGGGCTTGCGCCTCATTGCCCACGACAGCGCTGGTATGGCTTGCCTGACTCGCATGGGATGTGAACTCACTCCTCAACGGCGTCCCAGATGGCGCAGTATGCGGACGGTAGTCCGAGTTTCCTGGGCTCGACATGAAGAGCAGAGTTTCTACAGCGTCTTTCTCGACCGCCGCTTGCTGGCTTGGCGTTCGCATCGTGGACGGTTTCTTGGGCGAGGGAGTTCTTGGATTGATGTAACCCTTCGAATTGCGCAGACCGTTTGTACGCAGAGCGGGAGGCTGAGTCGCTAGAGAGACCAAGCGTCGTGGATTCCGAGGTAAGATGTCGACCGGCGGCGCAAGAGATGGCCCTCCAATTGGTGGGTTGCCAGCATGGGTGGTTCTGTGGCCGCCGCTCTCTTCATGTTCACGCCAAAAAGATTCGTACGAGGGAGCTACCTCGAATGATGAGAGCTGATGGTCAGCCAACCTCTTCTGGGCATCGCCGTTCATCGGACTCATGATTGTCTTTGGAGGCGAGCCGCTGTCATATTCCGGCATTGCAAAGCTACGCGCGGACGGCTGCATGAACCGTGGATAATCTGCAGACGAGCCATTTGCGATAGGATATGCAGGCGGCCGTCGCTGATCAGAACCTGCAGGAATTGGCGAACCTTGACTTGAAGTTAGATGCTCGAGGTCGTTAATGTTGTGGGACTGCCAACCATGCTGGACTTTGACCATAGCATATGAGAGCCGTGTTTTGAGTTGAGTGGACAGCTAGAGTTTTCCGCGGTGAGCTGCCATATTCTAAACTGTGTCAGGAAGTATTGAAAACGTACCTCGCCTATCTGGGACCCCCGCGACGTCATGCTGCTGTTTCGTGAATGTCCGTACTGACTAGATTCTACGGGGCTTGTAGGTAGGCTATACTGTGGAGACTTAATCTCTCCATTGGCTGTGCGTTTTGGGGCACTTGTGTAAATCTCCTGATATCCTGATGGCCTTGTAGGTGGCGCATTCCATGATTGTAGGCTTTCCTGCTCCTTCAGCCCGCGGCCCATCATGTAAGCGTTAGTCTCATTCGAGTCACCGATGCTAACGCGTTCTTCACTCGATTTGTTTGACAATGTGGTGGAAGGCGTCATGATGCCATGGGTGGACTCGTGGATACCACTTGAGCCTGGACGGGTTGGAGACCGTTGGCTATTCGAAGACTCGTTGAGAGAGGATTGCTGAGAGTTTGGGAGGGGTACAGTTACTTCTGGATTGGTGTATTCCGAGGGAGCATTCTGCGATTGATGTCCTGTTGTACACGTAAGTGCATGTCGTACCGCAGGCTACCAACCGCCGGATCTAACTAACCATTCCCTGTTCCAAAAGCATTATGTGCCATGAGGGCGCGTAGGTCTAAAGGCAATTCCTACCTTGCGATGATCGACCCTCCTACAAGTAAATACCGGCACGGTGGCTATGTGCAAGTCGCGTGGCAGAGACTCGAAGTGCGAGCTAGCGATCAACAGCTGCTACAAGCCTGGTATAGTCTGCAGGTTAAGCGGGACAGGCACAGGGGACTTGTTCGAAGCTTAACGAAAGCAATTGGAAGTCATGTATACGAAGACTGGCGTTGTGCTCGTATAAGGTAGTTGCAATGAAGCTCGATAACGATTGCCTATTGCGGGGCTGGTGCACGAAGTCACGTGCCTCCAGAAAGCGCTCCAGCGCTCCAACGAGAGACTGTTCCTGTGGACCAGTTCTGGCAATGGCAAAGATTCCGAGATTCGTCCACGACATGTAATCAGCGGTGGTATGTACTATCTCTCGCATGTCAACTATGAAAGAAGATCAGAGCAGCATATGGCTCTTCAAGTATGAACGTATTCCAGTGTTGCCTTAATCCGCCCTTCTCTCGCTTTTTCAATCATTCTATATCCTCGCTGCGTTCTAAGTCCTAAGTCCAGGTGTGATCATAACATGATTGCCGAAGAAAGCCGTACATGGTAAATTTCCAGGGCCAGCCCTTCAAGACAGCCATTCATAGCAATGATTAGAGGATCCAAGCAGCAAGTCAGCTAGCAAACCATGCATTTGTCCGGGTGGTAGCCTGTCATCTAAGCTAATGCGAGAGGTCTATTAAGTTGGATGGCAGGTCCTAAACAAAAGCCTACATCAGCTTATGACAGGTACTACTCGGCCTTTTCCCTCGTTGCTTGGGCATTCGGCCATAAGGGATATCGAGACTTGACCGTCCGAAAGCGGCGCCGTCCATCAAAAGAGAAGTCTTGATTCCAGCCATTACCCAGAACATACATTGAGAAGAGCATCACGGCAGTACCTAATCTTGTCCAAGTCAGCCTAAACTCAAGGCGTACTGTAAGTCGCCCAGGTCTAGAATACGCGCGTAAACTCATGGACTAGAATTCGCTGTCATGGCCGTCTCCTGCGCAGTTGGAGCACACCGAATCTCTCCCCTCGTCCCGTAAAATGTTGAATAGCGTTCATGCCTGGATCAGGATCCTCCCGACTGTTCGTGAGCTTCACAACTGCTTTTGACCCGAAAGTAGCAGACTCCACTATTTAAAGATATTTTAAAGCCCAAGCTCTACGGAGGATGACACCAAAAGTCTTGAGCAAGCGCCAAATTTACGGGGATAAGGGTGCCCAAGAGTTATAGCTTGCCTCCGGGGCTATATGGTGCTACAGGGTGTTGTTTCCGGGGCGACTGTCCTCCCAGCTCAGTAAATAATTGGTGCAACTCCCGTTAGCGCCAACTCAAGACTTTCGGTGTCATCCTCCGTATACTCTGAGGTTCGTCGATAATCTTACCCCACAGCACCCAGAGCGATCATCTTAGACATTTTCATTTCAATGATACATGACACCTACACCAGATGAACACTACCTCAAGTACGCATTATGGCACATGCAAATCATGAAGTAATCCAAACGCCTTGCTCATGAAGATCATTGGCATCACGAGTTTTCGCTGTTTTCCGCGTTCCATATATTCCGATCTTCCAAGATGCCATGTTTCGTACTGGCTCCTCGAGAGGACGTCCCTTGGTCTTCACCCTGACTATTGTCCCACTGTCGAGCCTCCTCAGACTTCCCGTGCATCTTTCCCACATTTGGTGGCTCGTCATCATCATCCCCAACCGCAAAATCTGAATCGATAGCAGGATTGAACTTAGCAGGCTCGAAACCCTCTCGGACGATCTTCCCCTCCTCAATATCGCCATAGGTTCGACTATATCAGTGTAAGCAGCGGGAGTATTACAAGGTAGCTAGGTACCTACACGTAGTGTTTTGTTTCGGCTTCATTCCAAGCGGACCCGCCTTCTTTCCGAGCTCTGACACGCTCGACCTCCTCAGCAGCGTTGTCTTCGATCATGAGGTCTACTAGCTGGCTCCTGCCAGGTTTTGTGGACTGAGAGGACGATGACTCTTCCCGGAGTATGCCATTCAATATTGGTGCTCGAGACCGGCCTTTGTGCTTGGGACCACCGCTGTTGCTACTGCTCGTCCCGTGGATATCTTTGGCCAAATCTGTTTGGATATTGCTCGCTCGTCTCTCTTTATTTGCTTTCGTCGGCTGCAACAAATTCCTATTGGTCGAGGTCGTTATCAATTCAGGATCAGCGCCTAGCCATCGTTCGGCAGCTGGTACATGTGCAGTAATCACGGGGTACTAATTCGATGTCAGTAAAAATCTCGCCTGATGTAGTGTGGAAACATGCATTCCAGTCTCCAAACTCCAAGGCCTTGGCCGTCGTGAACAGCCTCTCATCCTCGGCATCGAGTCTGGCCTCTTCAGGCTCATCGGGTTCTCCATTTCCGTCGTAACCTCGTCCAGACTTGGACGTACTCATAGTGGCTGCTCGGCTTGGTCCAGGACCCGCTGAGAGAAGAGGCGTTCGACTGTTGATCTCGTCTGGTCGTGGTATCCAGTATTTACCTTTGCCACCCCGCTCATACCTCATGCCCTCCATCATACGAGCAGTGCGAGAGTCGGATTGCTCGTGCGCCAGCACATTATCTCCTGTGTCAAATACTCTGTATTCATAATGCTTCCCACCAAATGTTTCTTTCGTATCCTCGATCAAGTCTTTTGGCCCAAAGGCATCTCGCATTGCATATTTGACAGGCATTCTAGCCGCGGAGATAGTCACGTCGGCATAGTCTTTCCACGAGAAAGCGTACCAATGAGCTATGGCGAACAGTGGCATCTCGCAGCATATTAGGGCATCCTGAATAGCAGCTGCAAGATTGTCGGCTGTGTATCCTGGAACGTCATTTGGGATAGCTCCTGCAAACTGCAGTAATGAAAGAAAGAATCCCTGCCAATATGAGGCAAAGATAATCAGCTTGATGCAGAGAAACTTGGGCATAGGTCTGAATGGCTGTAAGTCTTCTGACATGCAAACCCAGAACATTGCAAGTGAGTAGAGACTCAAAGTCACAGAAATGTTGTACAGTATGCCACTCCACAGATAGCCAGACGTCAAGCTGATGTACCCTTCTTGATACGTGTTGGTGGCTTTCATGATGATAGTCGCAATCCCAAGTATCGGTTTCATCCAAGCGTACTGCAGGATGCCACGTTTGATAGCGAGGAATGTATGAGGATCGGAGATGTCGACTCTAGCCAGGCAATAGCCCATAGGCCAAGGATGGCGGACGGGCTGGCGACCGTGCATCATGATTATGAGGGATCGTTCACCGCCGAGAAAGTTGATAAGAAGCTGAAAGAAGGTGTATATGGTAAAGGCCTAGACCATTGGTCAGTCGAGTGGTACAAACGCCTTGGCTATCTCTGAGCTAGGTAACACTTGCCTCATAGATATCGCGTAGGGGATCTAGATAGAATGCAGCATCTTGAGACATTATACTGGCCCATGATGACGCAGAATATATCGGAACCCTAGAGCCGAATGAGCCGCGTCCCTCCCATTAAGGCCTGTTAACATACATGAGCAGAATGCGAATGACATATCTCTGCAACAACGGCTTCCTGTAGTTCTTTCTGTTGTCTCCATCAATACGTGCAGTATGTGAAGGAATTTATTTCACGTACGTTTGAAGCCATACTGATCTAGAGGAGGCAAAATTGTTAGCTGGATTGACTATCGTGGAATGGAAATATGGCAATCATCCGCCAATCAGAAGAGCTCATACAGAAAAGACAGTAGGGAAGCGACCAGAGACGCAACTCCACAAACTATGACAGTTGCCTTAGTAAGATTCGAGCCTGTACCGCGGCCCCCAGCCATGTCGAACTTCGGGCGTTCAAGGCAAGCTGACACCGAAGCTCAGCGGAGGGGGACGGGTCAAGGTGAGGCGAGGGTTAATTTAAGTAGATACCAGTCATCTTATAAGAGGCTTTTGGAATTCTGTCTCTAGACAGCCGTAGGATTGATTACAATATCAGGATGGGTCGTCATTTGAGCACGAGGCAGCCGTTGAATGTGGCTCTGTGGCTAATGATGCGGGCCGACCCGGAAGACAAGCCCTGAGCCTCTGCGATGCGTTTCGAGTCGCGCTTTCTCCATCTTCTACCACAGTACAATGCTTGCCGGTTTGGACGGAACGCTTCAGGCACTAGGAGGCGATACTGGCTGTCAGATGAAGCCAACGGACCATGAGCAAGGATACTTCAACGGCCAGCCTAAGCAAAGATGAATTTGGCCTCTGAGAGAAGCTTGGGTAAGCATGGCCGAGCTTGCGCTGGCTGTGCGATCTGTGAATCTGCGCGAGGGTAATTTCAATTGGTAGGTTGCACTGACTCTCGATGTCTGAAATCGGACCGTCTTTGATAATGGTCACAGGGTTTTCCTCCTCTGGTACATTGTCAGCGCTCTCTTGTGAGTCCATGAACTTGCGAGGCTAAATCTTGGACAACGGGCTCACTATTACTCCCAGATCCATACTATTTGTTTTCTTCTTCAATCGGCTTTTTGCAAGCCTTGTGACTTATGCAATCAGAGCCTACACATGGCACTACTACCGAGTATATATCAATATCCAAGCATTGCAAATCTCCCTTCTGGCGGGCCGGATATTTTTCAAAAGCGTACGCTACTATGGCCAGAACGAAACCATCCTTGTACATGAAGGTTATATCACATGGCAATACTGGTTGCGTCATGTACAAGAGCTCGATCCCCACACTTCACACAAGGTGTTTCAGCCAGATTCGCCTGATGTTTCGAGCGAGGAAGACGCCAAAGATGCCAGAAGAGAGGATACACATTCTGGGCGGGAAGCTGCAAATCAAGAGGAAGTCGTTGCAGAGAGAAAGATCAAGGATTTACCCTGTAGAGTGCTCGTGAAGGCGAAAGGCGTGGAATGGTTCATCTACAACCGCAGCCCAGCTTATGATGCTATCCTTCAGAGTATGAGAGATACAGATGGATCGCCTCGAGCGAGTTCAAGCTCATTGTTTGACAAGGAGAGAAAGGGAAGCAATAATACCAATACAGATCCATTCCGGAAGGACCAAACTTCTGCGCAAATGGGACCTAAAGAGGAAAGAGATGGCGAAACTCAAGACGCTTTCGAAGATGAAAGCCTGAGTCCATCTTCTAGCAATAGCTCTTCCCAGCCCTCAAACGCGCAGCCGGCCGCACTTCTGGGAATATTAAATCTACTACCAGTCGGAGTGGAATGCAAAAAGGGTGCGATTGTGATGGGGAACCGGAACACACATTCGATCTTTACAGCAAAATTTGATAGTGCTGCTGGCAAAATAAATGCACGACCACCTCGGGCATACGCCGATCGGTACAAACAGACATTCGAATTCGAATTCCAACACCCCGTTATTGAGTTCAAGCACAACAGAGACTACGTAGAATCGCAGATCAGCGAAGGCAAGAAGCTCCATTCAAGGAGCAAACAAGGTCCGAGAATAAACCTCTGGTGGAATGAACTTTTGGAGTACCGCAACCGGGCCCATCGCGGTTGGACCTCCTTTCGCGACTTTGTATGGTATCGTAGGGGTTCGGTAGAATCTTTCACTCACCCCCATTCAAGTCTAGCTGGAGCTCATGATCTCACTCATGACGCTGCCGGTGCTTATGGGCAGAACCGCTGGCTGGGCCTGACTCGATACCTGGAAGACGACGATGACTTGGTGGAACAGGAACGCTGGAAAGGAGTCGAGTACGGCCGATTCGCTACCATTGTTGACTCTCCATCGATTTCGATGAACTTCTATTGGGATGTTCCTGGTCTCGTTCCTGACATTATTAGCAACAACAAAAGCCTAATGCCAGGCTCTGAGGAATATATCAACGGTGATGCTCCACCTGACTGGGGGATAGACCTGAGAGTTGGCGGCGGGACCATAAACTATGGTCCCTGGGCTGATAGACAGCGTGCAGACTTACAGGCGGTGTTCTTCCCCACTATTTACAAAGATGCTAGCCCCGCTGCAAGACTAGCACCCGGACAAGTTCGGATTAGCACAGTCTTGAAGATTGTACTTGAGATCGAGAAACAGACTACACTTCGTGTACCCACGCGAGAAGAGTCCAAGGACTGGAGGTGGAGAGGACACAAAATACCATCAACCGTAACAGGCGTAAAGAACAAAAAGGCGAAACAGCATGGTAAGGGTCACAAAGGCAAGAAGAAGCCCAGCCAATACCCAGAGGTACGGCCTCCTGGCTGGCTTGATATGAAAATACTACCCGATTCAGCAGTCAGCTTTACGCTGGACCTGGTTGCTAGGAGCGATGGATATAAAAATCGTGTGGAGTTAGATCTGAAAGGGCTGGAGATGTCGTCCAGTGTCAATCATGGGCTGCTTTGGCGATCCAAGTCGCAGACCATCACATGCGACCTGTCGAACCCATTGAGCTGGAATGCTTTGCGTCAATGGGATATTGATGTTCATGACAGCGGCATGGAGTTGTTCATTCTTCGCGATCACATGTTTCTTCTGACTGATCTTGTCAGTGATTGGACGTCTGGCCCGCCTGGAGATTTTCATACATTCGTGCCCTTCGAGTATTCAATTCATCTCAATTTTGCTGACTTCAAGCTTTATCTCAACGCGAACGATTCGAACATAATTAACAATCCATCAAACTTTGACGACAACACCTTTGTTGTCGTCTGGGGCGATGCCTTGAAGGCCGGGCTCGGCATTCCCTCTAACGTTTTCCGTCCAGCACGCAACCAAGTAAGGTTCAACGTTGAGGCCTGTGAGGGCGGGTTTGATCTTCGGACGCCACCTCGAAACACCCAACATACTTTCCTGCATAGCTCGGATGTAGCCTCCCTCAAGGATCTAAGGATAGACGGCTCCTACGACTACTTCACTTCGACATCTCCCAGCTTGACTGACATATTGCTAATGAACGTCTACGGCCTTTCGCCAAGGATAGATCTCCATGGATTCTTGATACGATACCTCATGAAAATCAAAGACAACTACTTCGGCGACGATATTCACTTCCGCACTTTGGAGGAGTACCAGAGTCAGATGGCCCAAGCTGATGGAATGCAGGGTCTTGGAGATGGCCTCTCTGCACGTTATAACCGCCTCAGCAATGACCTAGACGTGATCCTAAGCGTTAGAGCTGAAAAATCTTGTGTGCTTTTACCGGCTCATCTCTATTCTTCGAGTGAGACTACGAGGCTTGAGATCCTTTCGATGACTGGTGATCTTCGTATCACGAATTATTATATGGATCTCGCGGTAACTTCCAGTCCGATTGCAATTTCCTATATGTCACATCCTGAGCACAATCAAGATGATCCCAGGGACTATTCAGGCACACAAGTATTCATCGATGGTCTTGAAGTCTTCGGTCATCGTCTGTTTGGCTTGCCTCCGATAGAGCCAACATATGTTTGTAACTGGGACTTTGACGTGGGGTCTGTGACAGGAGAATGTTCGATTGACTTTTTACGATGTTTCGCAATGTCACTCAGATGCTTTGGCTTGACCTTCAATGATGCCGAAAACGCTTTGCCGCCCCTGAATCCAATAATGATACATGATGCCACTTTTCTACGTGCACGAACAAGACCAATCTCAGTAGGCCTACGGGTGGAACAAGCCGCGTTCCTCTTGGGAACGGGAGAGGTGGAAGTAACTTTCAACGACTGGGCTGGTGCTCTATTCTCTGAGCAGTTCCATATCCTCGTCCCAGATCTGACTCTGGCCGTAGCGGATGGCCGTGGATCGTCAATGGGTCGAACCAATTCGCAGAATCGAATCAAAACTCATGCCTATATCAAGACTACGGTGGAGATTCACGGTGTCACACGCAAGCACGACTTTCAGGCAGAACGCCATCTACAGCAGAGCCACATAATGCTGCACGACACAAGAACTCGTCGAGTACCTTGGCTCGCTCACGATCCTGAGCAACTTGGTGCCTCAGCCGCTTCTTCTCGTCCGACCAGAGCGAGGCCACCTGCGATGCCGTTTCCTACAATGCCTGCACCATTGTCGGCAGTCAGTCATCAAGCTTCCGATGGAGTCTCTCTGACATCTTTGTCGACAAATTCTGGCTCTTTGAAATCATCGACAAGTCGTAGGAGCACGTTCTTGCTCGATGCTTCTTCGAAACGTGTCGAGGCCCCGAATCCTGGCAACGATAAAGGTATCAGGACTCACCAGGGACAGAGATTTGGGCCTAAGAAACCCATAGGCGCAGAAGGCTCCAGAGGTTCAAAAGCACCACGTAAAGGAGGGGCAACCCTGTCAATAGATAAGGACTTCGTTGACGATAACTCTGACGAACGTGCAGCATCCAAGTATGCTCGCTCTGGCTTATCATTTTCCAGTCCATACAAAGAACCTTATTTTCCACTCCTTGCGATAGAGCCAGACACCAGCGAAGTGCCTAATTTACCCGAACACTTGGTTTTTGATTCTCTCATGCGTGACGCTAGTCCCTTGGAGAACATAGCATCTCAGATCTCAGATCAAGACACAGGTCATTCGAGCTTGATGGTAAACTTCAACAATGGTGTCCAGGTTTTTTGTACTCCTGAAGCGCTGTTGCTTGTCACTCAGATATTATTCGGGTTTCAAACGAATCATGCTATTACTCTCCTAGACAGCTTACAGATTGATACTATGACCGAGATCTTGAATGCTGGAGAAAAGGGGAGAAATGAGTCTCAGACCAACGACGTGAGAGTTTTCGTGCCTTGGGTGGCTGTAAGGTTTGTACATACAAGCAATAGCAGCACCTCGAGCACCGCTCGCCAGGAACGTTACGATGTCACCTTGGACCACCTCACTGCTACAGCAATGTCATCGAAAAGGCTCTCGGCAGTCTCGAGTCTGAACGACTCTCCTCAATTTTCCGTCCATGTACTTCTAGATAGAATGGAATGCTCAGCGAGGGAGTCTGTGGAAGGGAAGGCCGACGATCAAGCTCTCATTGGCTTATCTGTGTACGACCTAGTCCTTTGGATGAGACACACCGCAACCTCGTCTGCCGAGCTGCAATTTAGAAAGGTCGAGGTTTTCAGCGCAAGCAGGAAAGTTGACTACATCTCATCATTGATTCGCCAGACTCTGATTTTGTCCAAGAAATTGGCTGGCCGATTTGCAAAGCTTGAGAAGGAGAGAAAATCTAGGGTCAGACTACTTGTGCTTTTACTCATAACCGAAGGTGAAGGTGTACCTGAACCACCCTTCCTCACAAGGGCTTCCTACGTACTACGTAGTGCTTCCCACCATCTCAGGACAAGCGACTCTTGGAAAATAATATCCCGTCTTCGCTATATCTATCAAGGCTTGTCAGCACGTTCACGGGACAAAATACACGCGCAGTGCATCCATAAGTTGGCGTCCTGCCCTCAGGATGCTGGCGAAAGGGTCATCGCGAGCTTTAAAGATTCGAGTATCTGGAACTTGGCTCATGTGAGATCTAGTGTGTTGATGCGAAGAGTCTACGGCGAACTGCTAGATCAGTCTGCACCAAGACGTGAGGCGACTGTGCCTTTCAGAGCATCCATGAGAGCAGGAGATATTCAAGTACTTGTGGAGCCAGGGGTAAGTCAGAATGAGATTGCAGTCAAAGGACTCATCATTGGCCTATCGATGAACCAGACCTCGTCGTCGAACGATTCCTCCTTATCCGATTTACCTAGTACTTCGGCATCCACCATCCAGGTGCATTGCGTGGAGATAGCTATTCGTCTAAATTGGACCTTGCTTGACCTTCTTGAGAACGTTGTGCAAACTGTACAGGCAACGGCTGGTCCGAGACCAAGTAGCGCGAATGGAGCTCCTGAGTCTCAGACATCGCTTCCACGCCAATACCTGCACATTGTGGTATCCACCGAGATGAGCATCTTGAACTGCGACGCCCCTAATTTGAAGATCATCTCGCTGTGTCAAGGCCTCAGAACCTCTTTCGTTGCATGGAAAGGCAGTGGCATCTCTGATAGCACTGCAACAAGCATAATTTTCCATGCCGATGCCGCGACTTCGGAGATTATATCTCATTCAGAGTTGCTAACCTTGTACAAGCTGCGCCGTCCGAGGGTCTTTGGTCATAAGAAGTCGATGACCAACAAAGCCGCTGAGGAACAATGGCAGGTCGTTGGCACAGGCGAAGACGTTCTTTTCCAAATCTTGGCGAACCCTCTCCAACTCATTGACGCTGCTGATTGCTTCTTGGAACATGAAGTTGCCCATCTACTCGAGTGGGCAAAATCTCTAAAGTTCGCTCCTAGCCCAGCTCGATCAAGGATTAGGAAACAGGAGCAGACCAGGCTGTCAAAAGTCCAGGTTACCTTATTTTTAGAAACTTACCTTATCAGCCTGGACGTACTGCCATCTCTGACATACCAAATTGGCGGCACAGAAGCTGGTAGCTCCGTCAAATCAGGCCTGCATGGAGAATACGACTTGTCAGTGGATTTTAGTCTCAAGAGCCATTCTCATGTCTTCAAGGCGAAGGGAAACCAGGGAAACGCTCCGAACGTGCTATCCACGTTGCAGATGCCTCCCATCAACGGGCTTCTGAGCCTCAATTTGGCTGCCAGTCAGAAGTTGGTCGATTGTCACGCTTTGGTGGAGAGTATTGTCTTCGATGCTTCGGCTGTGCATGCTATTTTCACAGCGGTCAATCGCCCAGAAATCGGCAGTCTCGGCAAGAGTATAAGCCATGAAATGTCCTTGTTTCAGGAACATTGCAAAGACGTATTTGATATAAAGGAATCAGATAAGACATCGCAAACTTCCAACCTCATTCTGTACAAGGCCAACATATCCATGGCAAGTATAGCTGTACAGGCGCGCACGTCAAATGCTTGGTCAAATGCTCAGGGAGCTGAGTTACAATTCAAGATGAATCGTATGCAATTGAAAGCAACAAATCAGGACCTGGGCTTCAGAGCCGCGGTCAGATACCCCGACTTTGTGATCCAACTCAAAGGTATTGACCTGCAACTCTTGCGGTACGAGAAGCTCGACCTGCTTCCGTGCGGTAATGTGGCTATCGAAGCCACGTTGCAGAGTACTTCGAAGTCAAATGATACCAGTGAACTTGTCCGTTCCTACCAAGTACGAAGTAGCAGTCTCCAAATCAACATTTATCCTGAGACAGCGCCTGTGGTCGTGGCGATACTTGGTCACTTACATGATACGCTGAGAACTGTTGATCTCTCTCAAGAAGTCCAGCATTTGCGGAAGCTTGGGCGCGCAAGGCCACGAAACGAAGCCCCAGCAACCCCGCTTGAAGATAACATTCAAGCACAGCCCGAGACTGGACAGGCAGCTCTCTTCAACTACATGTGTTCCCTTGAGATGACAAATGTCTGTGTCATTTGGAGGATTGAGAGCTCCCCTCCAATCTTATCGGGCCGGGAGCCCGAAAATCTGATTATATCCTTCACCAAAATCGATCTTGCCACTCGAAAGGACAATGCAGCTCGACTTCTGATTGAGAACTTCCAGCTTCAGATGGTACCTGCTTCCAAGACTTCGACTGCACGATCTTCGAATTCAGCTCTACTGCCAGAGATGGTCTTCAACGTAGCATATCTGTCGACAGCACAAGACCGACGTCTGGCCTTCCAGGCTGCTGGAAAGTCTTTAGATCTCCAGCTAACCTCACAGTTCATTCTACCTGCCTGCGACCTACGCCGCTCCATTGGCCTCTCTGTTGAGAGAGTTCGGGCGGCTACTGCGGATTGGAAAGCATCTGCTACAGCAAGTGATGGGCAGACGAAGCGCTTACTGGGAAACAAGAGGCTTGCGTCCCTCCTCATTGATGCGGATTTTGCTGGGGCTGTCGTCCACATACAAAGCCGGAGCGTGGCAGATCCACAGTCGTTGGCCCTGAACGTGCTACGAGGCGGACGGCTTCCACAGCATGGTCGCTATAACCAATTCACTCCCGAAAATGCGAGTAGCAGCAGTACGACCCTGCGGGCGCCGGGCATTGCCCTCAAGGTCGAGTACATGAACTCGGGAATCGATGAACAGTCCTTGAATGCAGAGATGAAAGTCGATGCTTCGACTAACATCCTGTATCCGACTGTCGTGCCTCTAGTCATGGAAATTTCCTCGAGCGTCAAAGGTATCGTTGGCGAGCCGAGTGAACAAGAGAAGTCCGCGACAAAGTCAAACCTGCCGCAACCAAAATTCTTGGAAGATGAAAGACTCCGCGGTGCTGACCCTAACGCAATCTTCGGAAATTGTAGACTCAACCTTGGCCTTCGCATTTGTCGGCAGGAATTCAGCTTGAGTTGCCAGCCCATTGCACGTGTTGCGGCCACTGCACGCTTCGAAGACATCTACATTACGGTCAATACCGTTCATTCACACAAACATGGGAAGTTTTTCGCCGTTTCTGGTGCGTTCAAGGGCTTACAGGCGTCTGTACAACATGTTTATTCCAGAGAATCGACGGGAAGCTTTGAGATTGAATCGATTGTCGTGTCTTTGATGAACAGCAAACACGTCAGCTCCGCTAATGGCATATCCGCCATCCTCAACATCAGCCCCATGAAAGCACAGGTAAATGGCAAACAATCGCAGGACTTCCTACTCTTCCGTGAGATTTGGGTGCCCCCAGAAATTCGTCGGTCTACCCCAGCTGCTGCGCCGGTACCAGCTTCGGATTCGCAAGCTTTCATCGTACAACGCTACCAGCAAATCGCCGCTACGGGTGCTTTTCCTTGGAACGCAACCGTTTCTGTCGCTGAGCTAGATGTGCAGGTGGACTTGGGGCAGTCGTTAGGAAAGTCTGCTTTCGTGATCACCAAATTCTGGATCTCATCCAGGAAAACCTCGGACTGGGAGCAGAATCTGTGTCTCGGGTTCGACACAATGGCAGTCAACAGCACTGGCAGGATGAGCGGTTTCGTTGAGCTACAAGACCTGAAATTACGGACATCAATCCAATGGCCTGTGATAGAAGAAGCGCACAATCAGACGCCGCTGGTACAAGCTTCTCTAGCCTTCGACCACCTGCGCGTCAAGGCCGCCTTCGATTACCACGCTTTTGCAATCGCAGACATAACTACCTTCGAGTTTCTCATGTACAACGTCAGAGATGTTCAGAATGCAGGTCGCGACCGATTAGTCGGCGTTCTTGACGGCGACAAAGTGCAGGTGTACTGTACTACCACGAGTTCCTCACAGGCCATTGCATTGTACCAAGCTTTCCAGCGACTATATCTGGAAAAAGTTGCAGCATACGAGCTATCGCTGCGAGATATTGAAAAGTTTCTACGGCGCAAGTCCTCCGTCAACCCTACGGTTGTGCGCACAGCTGCAAAGCGCCAAGAGGACACGGGTGCAGAGACAATCAAATCCTCTCTGAAGCTTCAGACGGATGTGGTAATTACCCTAAAGGCTGTCAATATTGGGGCCTTTCCCAGCACTTTCTTCGATAATCAAATTTTCAAGCTGGAAGCGCTCGATGCGACAGCCCGTTTTGCTGTTGTACTCGACAAGGAAAGAATTCACAGCACTCTTGGTATGAATCTGGGTCAGCTTCGTATTGCGCTGGCTGGTATCACCCGAGCTAGTGTTCCAAAGACACTAGGCGAGGTCTCGGTGGTCGACGTTGTTACTGCTGCAACGGGCTCTAGGGGAGGCACGATCTTGAAAGTACCAAAGTTAGTAGCAACCATGGAGACATGGCATAGTCCAGAATCGACCGAGATCGAGTACATATTCACGAGCTCCTTCCAGGGCAAAGTCGATGTGGGTTGGAACTATTCCCGCATTAGCTATATTAGAGGCATGTGGACTACTCATGCGCGTGCATTGGCGCAGCGTCTTGGGAAGCCACTGCCGCGATCTGCTGTTCAAATCACTGGTGGACCGCGACCTGAAGGAGACGAGGGCAGTCAAAGCTATTCCGAAGGCGAAAAAGGGAAGATCACCGCTGTTGTAAATGTACCGCAGTCGAAGTATCAGTATACTGCTTTGCGAACTCCTGTTATCGAAACACCGCAGTTGAGGGACATGGGTGAAGCCACTCCGCCACTCGAATGGATTGGACTTCACAGAGACAAGTTACCAAACCTGACTCACCAGATAGTCATTGTCTCACTTCTTGAGGTAGCCAAGGAGGTGGATGACGCTTATTCGAGGATTTTGGGGTCCTCCTAGCCGTTTTCAAGGTAGAAATTGCGAGTCTCAAGAGAGATAATTATTGAAGAAGACGCCAGCACTGATGGCAATTTGGACCCATCAAAGGGCGGGAACGGCGTTTTGGAGTCACAGGCTTTGGTGGTCAAATATGGTAGATACCCGGCACAAGGTACCTAATGCTGCTTGTATAATACGCATATGTCAGCTTGTAGATCAGAGCCATTCCAGAAGCTGGAACTTGCTTCTCGTCCTGTGAGTCATACTGATAGAAGGGTAAGGAAAGAGAGGCTCATTAATGATGTGACTCGCATGGGATTTCGGTATGACAGTGAACTGCTAGCGCACAAATTAAGCGGGGGGCAAGCGGGCTTAACAAGCACACATTTCTCAAAATACCTAGGAGCACTCCCATCACCTAACCTCATCTCCACAGCTACTACACCGACGATAATTATTCTACATCGCCTTCTAGAGCTCCTAAGCTCTCGAGGTCATACGAGAGATTCGCAACAGCAGGCCGAGCGAGCCCTTTAGGTCCTGAAAAGAGGGGTCCTGCCTCTCACAGAGAAAACTTCGAAGCCTCCCAGCTAAGACAGCATCAATACCGCAGCCATGGTCAATTTCACGGTTGAAGAGGTATGTCTCCTGACAAATCAGGAACCTGTACTGCTCGGCAAAAGAGCTGACCTTGGAAAAGATCCGTGCTCTCATGGACAAGCCGGCAAATATTCGTAACATGACAGTCATTGCCCATGGTAAGCGACATTGCTTCGGAATATTGAAGGCCCTCTCACTGACAGGCTGAATCTATAGTCGATCACGGAAAGTCCACTCTCACGGATTCTCTTGTCCAGCGCGCTGGTATCATTTCGGCAGCCAAAGCCGGAGAACAACGGTTTACGGACACCCGCAAGGATGAACAAGATCGCTGTATTACCATCAAGTCAACTGCCATCTCTCTATACTCTCATATGGCAGACGAGGACGACCTGAAGGACATCCCCCAAAAGGTTGAGGGCAACGACTTCTTGATCAACTTGATCGATTCGCCAGGTCACGTTGATTTCTCCTCCGAAGTCACAGCTGCTCTCCGTGTCACGGATGGTGCTCTCGTCGTCGTCGACTGTGTTGAAGGCGTTTGTGTCCAAACCGAGACTGTACTCCGACAAGCTCTTGGTGAACGTATTAAGCCCGTGGTCATTGTCAACAAGGTCGACCGTGCTCTTCTCGAGCTCCAGGTATCGAAAGAGGACTTGTATCAGTCCTTCTCAAGAACTATCGAGTCCGTCAACGTCGTCATTTCCACCTACTTTGACAAAGCCCTTGGGGACGTTCAGGTCCAGCCATACAACGGCACTGTGGCCTTCGGATCTGGTCTGCACGGATGGGGTTTCACCGTCCGTCAATTCGCTGTCAAGTATGCCAAAAAGTTTGGTGTTGACAAAGCCAAGATGATGGAGCGTCTATGGGTAAAGACCACCTATCAGCAAAGGCAAAGAACCAAGCTAACAATAGCTCTAGGGCGATAACTACTTCAACCCGAAGACAAAGAAGTGGACCAAGGTTGGCGAGCACGAAGGGCAGCCTCTGGAGCGTGCCTTCAACCAATTCATCCTGGACCCGATTTTCAAGATCTTCGCCGCAGTCATGAACTTTAAGAAGGACGAGATCCCAACCTTACTGTCGAAACTTGAGATCAAGCTGTCTGGTGATGAGAAAGAGTTGGAAGGCAAGGCGCTTCTCAAGGTCGTCATGCGCAAGTTCCTGCCCGCAGCAGACGCCCTTCTCGAGATGATGATCATTCATTTACCCTCTCCGGTGACTGCTCAGCGATACCGTGCCGAGACACTCTACGAAGGTCCAGTTGATGACGAGAACTGCATTGCTATCCGTGACTGCGATCCTAAAGGACCCCTCATGTTGTACGTCTCTAAAATGGTACCGACATCTGACAAAGGTCGATTCTACGCTTTCGGACGTGTCTTCTCTGGTACCGTCAAGTCCGGACTGAGGGTCCGCATTCAAGGTCCCAATTACACCCCTGGTAAGAAGGAGGACCTATTCATCAAGGCCATTCAGCGCACTATTCTCATGATGGGTCGCAACATCGAGCCAATCGATGATGTCCCAGCTGGTAACATCCTCGGATTGGTCGGCGTTGATCAGTTCTTGCTCAAGTCCGGTACTCTCACGACTTCAGAGAATGCCCACAATCTCAAGGTCATGAAGTTCTCTGTTTCCCCTGTTGTGCAGCGTTCCGTCGAAGTCAAAAACGCCAACGACCTACCAAAGCTTGTCGAAGGCCTGAAGCGTCTGTCGAAATCTGACCCCTGTGTTCTTGCGTTCATTAACGAGGCTGGTGAGCACATCGTGGCTGGTGCTGGTGAGCTTCACTTGGAAATCTGCCTGAAAGATCTTGAGGAAGACCATGCCGGCATCCCTCTGCGTGTTGGCGACCCAGTTGTTCCCTACCGTGAATCCGTTGGTGGTGTCTCTAGCATGACTGCTCTATCAAAATCGCCCAACAAGCATAACCGTTTGTACGTAACCGCGCAGCCCTTGGATGAAGAAGTCTCGAAAGACATTGAGAGTGGTAAAATCAGCCCTCGTGATGACTTCAAGGCTCGTGCTCGCATTTTGGCCGATGACCATGGATGGGACGTGACAGATGCACGAAAAATTTGGTGTTTCGGTCCTGACACATCTGGCGCTAATTTGCTTGTCGACCAGACCAAGGCTGTTCAGTACTTGAACGAAATCAAGGACTCCGTCGTCTCCGGTTTCCAATGGGCAACAAAGGAAGGCCCTGTCGCTGAAGAGCCCATGCGCTCAGTCCGCTTTAACATTATGGATGTTACGCTCCACGCTGATGCCATTCATCGTGGTGGAGGGCAACTCATCCCAACCACTCGTCGCGTGCTATATGCTGCAGCTCTACTTGCCGACCCTGGTATCCTTGAACCAGTCTATTTGGTCGAAATCCAGGTACCTGAGCAAGCCATGGGCGGTATTTACGGCGTACTTACCCGAAGGAGAGGTCATGTCTTCGCTGAGGAGCAGCGACCCGGCACTCCTCTATTCAATGTCAAGGCCTATCTCCCTGTCAACGAATCCTTTGGTTTCACCGCAGATCTTCGCTCGCATACCGGTGGTCAAGCGTTCCCTCAATGTGTGTTCGATCATTGGCAAATTTTGCCTGGTGGTTCACCGCTCGACCCGTCGACGAAACCTGGTCAAATCGTGCAGACAATGCGAAAGAGAAAAGGTATCAAGGAAATCGTACCCGGTATCGAGAACGTAGGTCAAACCTTGTATACCCATCGTCTATCTTCCAGCTAACATTATGGAATAGTACTACGACAAGCTATAGAGACCTTGCAAAACAGGTCATTACAATTAGACTGGAAGTCGTTCATAAATGCATATGACACCAGGCGTGCTTACGAAATTCAAGGAAATGATTGACGCGAGGTCATGAAGGGGGTTGTGCTTCTAGGAGGATTAGACAAGCTGGAAGGTTTTGTTCATTTTCCTTTCTCATGTCAGTACAAGAGTCCTTGCTGGCTGCGAGAACCAATGTATATAAGCCAGGGGTCGAATGAATAAGGCCGCATCAGCAAGTGTGCTTTATGATGAGGAGACTAATGTCGCTCCATGTAACAGTGTTGGAGTCTTTTGGTCTAGATGATCGCCCAGAGTCCTTGTGAAATAGTACCCAAGGCTCTTTCCTCATGTATCGTCCACATCAATTCTTCCTTCACTTTACAGACTCTAGGTCAGCAAAGCCATTTCCCACTGTACAGTATCTATAGATCTAGTCATCCAAAACAGCATGAATGTTGCCAAGCCATGTCGGGCACGGCAGAAAACAACGCCGACGTCCGATCTGCACCTATTACCCACCCGTGCCACCATAAACTGAGTGTCTCCAGGACCAGAGCTCTACTGGCTCACAAGCTTGCGCATTTTCAGACTCCTATTCATCCTTGTCAATCAGCAGAACTTGACCTCCTCAACTGGTTCGTTGACTCGCAGAGGCAGCCATTGAACCTCAAGATGCATATTACCGATGAAGAGGCCGCAGAGTTAAAAGCATGGATCGTGAAGAAATTGGAGAACATGTATGCTGAGCTTTCTATGAGACATAGACCAGCCCTTGACTAGTGAATTTTTGACTGACTCTCACTCTTTTTCAGATCGGATGCTGACAGCGATGTAACCCCCCTCTTGAGCTTATCCGCGCTGGAAACCTTAGGAGCTAAAGCAATATCTCAGGTTCTGGCCGATTACGTTCTAGCACTGATACGTGTGGATACGGAAGAAGCAGAGTTGAAGATCAATGCAATCGATTCTCTTGAGGATTTCCTAAAAGACGGTATCTATTGCCTCTGCGGTTTTACACACAAGCTAACCTTAGTCCTGCAGATACGGCAGCTTTTGTCTACGAAGTTTTCCATGCTTTACGAACCAGATCCTACAAGGCTGGCTACGTACCTCCGCTAGATGTTCCATCTTACAATCCACCACTAAGTGCGCCTTCAGGCCCCTCTGGCGCATATGGTTCCCTTGGCGCTGGGCGAGGCTCAAGTGGGGGATTACAAGAATCCAGAAAGCGGTCGTACAATGACCATCAAGAGAACGGCAGCAGGGGCGACTCACACTACGCGCGAGGCGACCGACAGATAAAGCAATTGCGAAGAGGTGGCAGAGGCGGCAGAGAGAATGGCTTTGGAAATAGGGGTGGACGAGGAGGCTTTCAAGACCCTGGATACTCGTTCCCGCAAGCAGTATCGCCTCAGTTACCACCAACCTTCCCGAACATGCCGATGCCCGCAGGACTACCTTTTGATCCCAATGATCCAATGGCTGCTATCATGGCTATGCAAGCTATGGGACTACCACCGCTACCCGGTATGCCAACACTCCATGGAGCGGTCTCTCCTGAAGGTCCTCATCAGTTTGGAGGACAAGGTTCTTCAGGTTTTGCAGGGTCAGGAAGGAGAGAGCGGTGTAGGGACTACGACACGCAGGGTTACTGCGCGAGGGGAGATTCCTGTCCCTATGAGCACGGAACTGATCGTTTAATCGCTCCTAATCAAGATGGTAGGGAATCATCCTATATTCTAAGGGTGAGGATTGCTGATCGAACCCAGAATACGATCCCAAAAACGCTCTTCTCTCAGCGCAACCGACGTCTCCTGTCTCCAATGGACACATTTCGTTCAACGCACCCCGTTGCAATGGACCCGCTCGAGGCTCCGGAAGGGGACGAGGAGACCGAGGCGCATTCCCGCCAAGAAAGATCAATCGGGCAGAATTCTCCCAGGCTGGACCCAATCATGACCGATCCATCACTACCATAGTCGTTGAGCAGATTCCCGAGGAGCGATTCGACGAACAGTCAGTTAGGGGGTTTTTCTCCGAGTTTGGCAATATCGTGGAGGTGACAATGCAGCCTTACAAGCGGCTGGCACTTGTGAAATACGATGACTACACTGGCGCCAGGAGAGCCTACGACAGCCCTAAAGTCATCTTTGATAATCGCTTCGTTAAGGTATATTGGTATAATCCGAACACTTTGCCTACGCCTCCAGCGGCCGGCAAGGACTCGTCGGAATCATCGAGGCCGAAGGAAGAAGGACAACCCTTTGACATAGAAGGATTCGAACGCAATGCAATGGCCGCTCAGAAGAAACTTGATGAGAAGAAAGCACAGATGAAAGAAATGGAAGCAAAGAGACAAGCCTTGGAAAAGCAGAAGGAGGAGCTTGCGCTGAAACAAGCGGAGGAGAAGCGAAGATTGCTCGAAAAATTGGTGGCCAAGGGTATAACCGGCGGCGATACTACATTGACCGACTCCACCACAAATGGGGCCAACAGAGTAGATGACAGCAAAGCAAGCGCGCACACCAAAGCGTTGAGACAGAAGGTTGCAGAGTTGGAAGCCGAAGCTAAAAGCTTAGGTTTGGATTCCGCTCTCAGCGATTATACGCCTAGGGGTCGAGGACGAGGGAGAGGGAGAGGATCGTATAGAGGCTGGGAAGGCTTTGCTGGTCGCGGTGGTTTGTTCGACTCTCCGAGGGGTCGCGGTGGCTTCCGGGGGAGAGGAGGTGGGAAGTACAATCTGGATAACAGAACGAAGAAGGTGGCCGTTTCAGGTGTGGAGTTTGACACTAAGAAGGATGAGGCCTTGAGGTCATACCTCCTTGTGAGTTTCGCCACAATCTTGAGGTCCAGGGCCCACACTGACAAAAATGCAACCCAGGGCGTCGGAGAATACAGTGCCATCGAGCCTCACCCTGATAGCTCGGACGCGCAAATTATCACATTCAAAGACCGTTCCACCGCCGAGAACTTCATGTACGGCACCAAAGCGATTCCGAATGTCGGCAAACCAGAGCTCAACTGGCACAACGCGCCGTCTGCATCCTTGCAAGTAGCTGTGAAGCAAGCAGGTGCTGGTGGAGATGTGGGAATGGGTGGTATGAACGCGGATAATGGCGAGACACATAGGTCGATGCTAGTGGAAGATTATGATATTGCTGAGGACTACGACGTTGCGGATGACGTATCATAAGATGAGAGCACCTCGCTGGATACGAGGAATGGGAGCATTGTGGCGGTTTCTCAGTGGGAGGATTGTATAGTACTGTTGTAGACAGCATCACAGCGAGGATACAGCTCCATAGCGAGCATTTGAAGGGGCGTCGATAGACGCCTCTCGTGCGTTCGTATGTGGCGATTGTGCAACGTCTTCATATATAGAGTACTCAAGATCTATGACTCGCCCCTTATGCTGTCCGACTACTCTCATTGATAGACCACGGGCGCGCAAACATATTGCAGAAAACTTTTTATGAGTTTACAACTCATTCAAACAAGTCCCACACTTGCACCTCCCCATCCTCCATGAATGCGGCGCATCCAACAACTCCTTCGTGCTCCAACTTGGCTTCCACTGTTGTCTTCCCTGCTCTGGCGCCGCTCCTCTACTCAATCTCTGTTCTCAAACTTATCTGACTTGGCATCCACAATGTCCACACGACCTTCGAAGAACACCGTGGCATCTGCTCCGACAGTGGATGCGAGGTATTGCCATACTTGTGGTCGTATAATCTGTAAGTTTTAGTCTCGAAGGTCGTTTATTGATCAAAGAGTCTGCCTTGATATAATTTCATTTTGAAGATCAAGTGGACTGTAAGACGTGCGGAAGACGAATGGATAGTCAGCCTTTTTGTCACATCATCAGTCGTACATGTCGTATTTTATTCAGCTCCCAAAACAAGATCGAGTCAACATTTTATACCAACGTTGAACCTGTTGGCCGTTTGCTGTATTGTACGATCCGACATTTCTACCCATACAATTTCATCTCTAACACCTTTACCCGCCCCAGCTCCACGCAAGGTCAACCCGCGCACCCCACCCTCCACCCCGCAGAAATACTGCTCCGATCGCTGCCGACGCAAGAAACCCTCTTCGACAGGCCGTGGTATAGAAAAGCAGATCGAGGACGCTTTCGTAGGCTTCTTAGGCGATGGCCGCGAGCCAAGGATTGTGAGTTGCGAGATTGTCCAACGAGCAATTTTTACACAGACAAAGGAGCGTATTGCATCGAGAGTAGAGGGGAGCGAAGAGACTAATAGTAAGGAAGAGACCACGGTGAATGGGAGTGATGTGCAGACGTCAGACGAAGAAGAGGACGTCGAAGGAGGGGGTGTTCGAATCCCCAATTCCTCTGACCCTCCTTTAGCTACTACGAATGTACTCAAAGCAAGGGATGAATCCCATCTCTCGCCTCAAGCATATGGTCTCAAAGTTGCCAAGCAGCGCGAGCAGGTACGGCAGGCTGCGAGAAGAGGTGTGGCATTTGGCTTTCCTGTTGGGCTGGGGCAAGAAAGGAAGAGGGTGGAAGCCGTACAGTATGGGAGAGTTGTTGAGGCGAGTTTTGCCAAAGGGGAGTGGGGTGTCAGATGGAAGGACTAAGCTGGATCGATCTGTGTATAAATTTGTAGGAAAGAGGGGCATGTTTCCGTGGCCAAAGATGCAGTTGATCGCTCAGCACCCAGCTCCTCGACATTAGCAGAGACAGGATGAATTCAATCATAAGGAGGTGAGACTGACACTCATTGTCACTGGTAATTATTGTCAAATGCCGGGGGAGATCCAAGATGCATGGCCTGGATGATACGTGAATTCAATTGGCTGGGTGAAGGCATGAGGTGCATCTTGCATAGCACGGCGTGAACGCATCGAAATTGACTCATGGGCTTGTACATATGCGATTTGCATCTGCCCCTGAGCGACCCGGTGCTCCAGTTTTCAAATACATCTCCGACCTTGAGCCATTGATCGAATTGGACCTTGAGTTTTGCCACCATCTACTTCGAAGCAGACGCTGCAGTGATCCTGGCACTCGAGAGAGTCAGCGATGCCAGTGTACATGTCGGAATCTTATGTCGGGGTGCGCTCTTCCGCATCAAGTCACTCTAGAACGTCTCTGAACCATGCAAGAAAGTGGATCCTAAATCATGCACCTCTTTCTCGCATCTACAAGGATGATGATAATGGCGGACTTTGATCATCGATAAGGACAATCCCCGGATTCGAGCACGGAAGCTTTTCTAATTGGTATGCAATCGGTGGATGCATTATGCAGCATGCAAGGGCTTAAATCGTAGAGATTGAGGTATCTACCATCCTCTCACAATATTATCTTCTCTATCCTTGGCTCGACCAACAATGTTCGCCCTTTGCCATCAACTGAGTATGTACACATTGGGAAGCTGGGCTCGGGAAATACATGAATCATTCCTAACGGTAATGTACAAGTAATTGCACAGCGCATCGCTCTCCAACATCTACAACCGATCGATGATGGCCTTTGCATATTCGTGGGTCTTCGCCTTTCCTCCCAGGTCGCCCGTCAGATACTATAGCCGTCAGCGCCTGGAATCTCGGGATATTTTCGAATGGCTTACCTTTCCGTCCGCAAGGGTATCAAAGATCGCTTTTTGAATCTTGTTTGCATGTTCGTGCAAATTCATGTGCTGCAACATCATGATGCTGCTCAATAGCAACGCCGTTGGATTTGCGAGAGCTTTACCCGCAATGTCAGGTGCAGAGCCATGGACGGCCTCAAAGATTGAGCACTCGTCCCCAATGTTTCCAGAGGGGGTCAAGCCAAGACCACCGATCAGACCAGCGCACATGTCCGAGAGGATGTCTCCATAGAGATTGGGCATCACCAGCACCTTGTCGTTGTAGGGCGTCGGGTCAGTCACGATCTTTAGGCAAGCGTTATCGAGTAATTCGGCATCGAATTCAATCTTCGGAAATTCCTTGCTGATCTCTCGCGCAACTTTTAGGAACAGACCGTCAGACATCTTCATGATTGTCGCCTTGTGCACAACTCTGACCTTCCTTTTGCCGACATCCTCAGCATATTGAAAGGCAAATCTTAGGACTCGTTCCGAGGCCGCTCGGGTGATGAGCTTGATACTTTGTACTACACCATCGATCACCACATGCTCGATGCCTGAGTATTCGCCCTCGGTATTTTCTCGAATCAGAACTGTATCAACGTTGTCATACGGCGTTTTGTAGCCGGCAATGGATTTGCAGGGTCGAACGTTCGCAAAGAGATTGAATGTACGGCGGAGAGTGAGATTAAGGGAGACGTGACCTTTTCCTATGGGTGTCTAATGAAGGGTTAGTACTTTGACTGAGCGGCATGCATTCCCAATCGCACAGCTAAAGGTCCTTTGAGTGCGACCAAGTTGGTTCTGACGCTATTGATGGCTTTATCTGGGATCACTGTTTTGCCGCCTTTGAGCTGAGGCGTGACATCCACTGATTCCCATTTGATCGGAGTCTGACAGCCATCAGCCCAGATCGTGTTGAAGGGGGTGGGCATCTACGAGCCTTGGCTGCCGCGAAGATGTCCTTGACCGACTGCGATATCTCCGGGCCAATACCATCTCCCTCTATAAGCGTAACCAAATATTTGCCCTGCTCCCCATAATATATAAGCATTCTTTACCGACAATTCCCAGGCTAATGGGTATTCCATATGAACGTTGAAGCGCTTTGAATTTCGTACATCTGAGCCTTTCGTGCCTTTGAACTCAGCAACTTTTCCTTCACTTGGGACAGAGTAGGACCTCGACTGGATCTATAGCAATCATACAGAGCGTTAGCTTTTTTGCTTATCCCATCGTATACCATGGGTGTCGCACATACCTGCACCAATGCTGGTACCCATTGGCGAGGCGCGTTGGCTCTCCGCAAGCATTGCCTTGCTGGAAACGCAAATGAGCGACTGGCTATCATGCTGAAGTTGCGTACTCTCGGCGCGCGAAATCAACAGAAGCTACGGACAATGCAGGAAGAAAGACGGGTCGAGAAGTGACGTGGGAGGGAAAGCAATTACCTGCAGGTGGACAGATCTAATTTGCTTGGCATGGCGCTAGTTCCACGGCAACACCCGCCTATCTTAACCAAAGCTCTCATATCTGAGCATTTCGGTCATGCTACGGCAACTTATACCGTGCACCAATTAGTATAGAAGTCCTAAATTTCCTCTCAACCCTTGGCTTTCCACTTTGAACGAGGGAAAACTGCCAAGATGAATGATGAGCATACCGTACTAAATCACTACAATCTTACGAACGCTTTTCCTAGCACTTGGCCAACTGAAAATGACGACAGCGAGGATTTTGGGGAAGAGAGACCTGCCAATGGCCAAACAGCTGCTATACGACGGTCAAAATCGCGATATTCAGCTCTCGAACGACATGGAAGTGACGGTCGAAGGAGCTTAGTACCAGGGTCACAAAAGCTACGGGATGGGCAGGAGAACTTGGTACAGAGAGATGAGCCAGATCCCCTAGGAGCTTCCGACAGTGTCGTAAGAGTCCTAAGACAAAGAGGCCTGCCAGTTGACGATGATTCTCGATTGAGTGAGATTTTGATCAGGCGAGAAAAGAGTCCTGCTAATTGCATCCAGGGAATAGGTTCCTTCTGTCTTCCACTACATTCTCACCAAATCTATATCTTTCCCAAGTCCATTCAGCCGCCTCTACCCAGGATCTGCTGCAGGGTCTGGACGTGCTCACCCAATCCATCGACCAGAAGTCTGCATCCTTGAAAGTCCTCGTGGAATCCAACTTTGAGCGCTTCGTCCGAGCCAAAACGACGATTGATAATGTCTACGCCGAAATGCGCAATCAAGGTGCCGAGCTGGAGCCGGACAGATCCCCTCGGACTCACACTCGGGTTTCCAGCAGGGGAAGTACACATTTCAGGAATATTAGCGGGCAAGGGCCTCCAACCCCCGGGAAGGGTGTGCACAAGCCATTACCAAGCGACAAGAAGAAAAATGCCCTAACGAAGGAAAGCGAATATGGTGTGCAAGGCATCAAAGCTCCTCTCATTGAAGTTGCGGTAAAGGCGGAAGAAATATGGGGCCCAGCGCTCGGTGGTCGGGAACGAGAGGGTAATTTGAAGGGGATACTGGACTCCATTGAAAAAAGCGAGGGAGTCTTCAAAGTGGGCAAGAGTATTTCCGACTGCGTAAAACGAAAGGACTATGAGGCTTTGGTTGAAGAATACTCTCGAGCTCGAAAATATGTGGAAGAGGCCAAACAGATGGCTGAAAACGCAACGCGTATGCGGACACGGCTCACAGACTCGCAGATTCACCAAATTGTCATAATTGGACGGATGTGGTCAGAAGTGGAGGATCGAATCAGTAGTTTCAAGCGTGAGGTGTGGCGGAAATTGACTAGTGTCCAAACCAATCCAGCAGTTCCTCCAGGACGAGGGGCACCGGATGAGCATATCGCACTGATTGGTATTCTACTGGAGCTTGGAACAGAAGAAAATCCGATATGGTTTTGGCTACTGAGTCGCTATGACCATTTAAAGAACAAGATCACTGCCACTTTTGAGCGCTCTAGAGTAGAGATCGAGGTCCTCCGAAGACAACTTGCCATCGCCGAGCCGCCCCCTCCAGCAGTCGTTGCAGCCAACCTGAAGCACCCCGCTCCGAAAGACTCTAATGACAAGAACAACAATTTGGACACTCCACCCGTATTGGAGCTCTGGGATCTCATCTACAATTCGTTGAATATTTTGTTGTCAGGCCAGGGAGGCGTACTAGGAGAGGTGCTCGAATTTTGGGGCAAAGCCCAGAATTTTATAGATGGCAAGGTACAAAAGACGCTGCCAATTGGTATCGATGGGATGAGCCGAAAGCATCACCGACTGTCTACTGACGGGATTAGCGCCTTGCAGAAGGGGGCTGTTGAGCTTGTGGGGATGTTGCAGAATTGCGTCCTCGCTTTCTTTGCAGAACCTCCGATTGAAGACATCTCCACGCTCTACTCTCCAGTGCCAGATACACCGATTTCGGCCACTGCAGCTACAAATCAGTCTACCACTCTTACGCCATTTGCTCATCAGGATCCCCGCTTCAAGTTCGATGCAAACCATCCACCGCCCCCTTCGCTTCAACGAGGTGAAGCCTGGGAAGAATATGCCTTCTGGCCTCCATACGCAAATTCTTTGAGCGGAGTGCACTATTTTGAGAAGGCCTTGACATTATTGAGCTTAGCAGCTAGCGAGATGATAACCATGCGTCCTGTGGCTGCAGGAAGTGCCCAATCCGAGAAATTAAAGATGATGGTCAACGCTGCACGAGAACGTTGTGCACGAGCGTCCTGTGCGGCATGGGGTAGTGACTCCGAGATGTTCAAGTACTTAGAGGACTGGTCAAGGGCGAGCGACCAGCCGGCATTAACGAACATGCCTCGCCGGTTTGAAGTTTTTGAAAGCACGGTCTTTGCGGGGATGCAGAAAATCCTGTATATACCTGAAGCAAAGCTTACCAAGTCAGGCTCCCCTGGATTGGTGTCACCTCCGCCGGCAAAATTGGTACATATGGTTAGAACTCAATTTCTTACGTCCATCTACAAGGCACTGTCTGGCATGGTTGAGAACGCCGAGAGATCCAAGTCTAGTAGCGAGGAAGATAACGTGAGAGCAGACGACCAGACCGTCGTGGGTACTGCTGCAGGAGGCCTCGACGGCAAGAGCAAGGTAGGCCGTGATTCAGGCTTATCTGATTGTTTGCTGACCGAATACCAAGACTGTTCGCAAGCTCCTTACGCTCTCCAACCTTGCTGAGCTCCAAAACACCATCGTCCCCAATCTTGTTTCTCAATTCGAGATCAACTTTTCTATCACTCTGACCGAAGAATCAAAGACAATACGCGATGCCTTATCTCAAATCTCTGACCACTTGTTCAATTCATATACGCAACCGACAGCATCCCAGCTCTCGGAAATCGTCCATGCTGGCATATCCTCCCCCGACTGGCTGCCTGTGTCTGTACGCCCATCAGCAGTCAAGCCATACGTTTACGAGGCGCTGTTGCTTCTTGTCTACGTGCATACTGAAGTCTCAACTACAGCAGCACCATTGACTAATCGAATCTTATCCCATCTTCTCGAGAAAATGTCTTCTGCCTTTCTGGCTGCGTTCAAGCAGAGGTCTCGCTATCCGCTTGCTGGGCTGATGCAAGCTACATTGGACGTCGAATTTGTGGCTCAAACAATGAGCCAGTACACGACGAAGAAGGCGGGCGACACGCAGTCTGAGATATACATCCAGCTGGACCAGGGTACTACGCCAGAAGCAAGTAAGAAATTACAAGGCGAATTGCCAGAAATGAGGCTGATATTGAAACGATTGAGAGAGGGAACGAGAAGCGAGTTCCTGTGTTTTAAGCGGGAAAAAAGAGTGCAGAGCTAAGAATCAGCACAGTGTGAGAGAGGTGCAAAGTATTCTCTACTCATACTAAAACTCAACCATGTTACCCGATTGCTTTAGCCTCCCTAGGGTAGGACCATTAAATATCTAACGATTTAATCACCTGCAAATATCTGGAGTACAGTCTCGTACGTATCTCCTCTACTGCCATATTTCAGTTTGTTCTTTCTATCCAACATTTACCTCCTGGACTCCAGAACTTCAGTTTTACCCTCCTTCGTCGTACTCTCCATCAAAAATACCTGCGACGCCACGAAGTATCCAAGTCCAAGCTCCTTCATTCGACGGATAAACCTCATACCCGACATGGTCTCGAAACCCTTCTCCCCTCTCCGCTCCTCCAAGAACGCCATCATCTCCGAAATGTCAATGCGGACCTCACACTCGTGGTGTAAGAATGTGGCCAATTCAGTCTCGTTGGCTTGGTCACCAATAAGCGCCTTAGCAAGTCTACCGGAAGCCTTGTCAACGGGCGTCATCTCGAAGTGGCCCTTCGTTCCACTAAACTGGGGCATCATAGATATTTCATCCACGAAACCTACAAAATGCTCCAGTGCTGGTACTGTAGATTCAGTTGACGGCGTCTTGGCAGGCACGAATCGGTGGATCGAGGTCGGTATTCCCAGCGCCGAAGCAGCCCGGTCCAGGACCTGCTCACACGTCCATCGAGTTGCGATGTAGCCATTCGAGCCGTCAGCAGCAGGTGGGTGCTCTGCAACCGATGCCGCTACGCTGCCAGCACTTTCTCCAGGCACAACGCCGGCGGTAGAAGTATAGTGAATTGGAATACGGCGGGCAGCAGCCATCTTGACCAGCTGTTTCGTCGGTGTTACGTTGCTCGCGCGCAGGAGGTGGTAATTGTCGCCGAACGAGCGAACCGCGCCCATGTGCAGGATCGAATCCACGTCGCCGGCAAGGGTCCAGAAATCCAACTCGGAGAGACCGAGCCAGGGCTCGGAAAGATCACCTGTGTGCGTGATGATTTTGGGTGAGGAGACAGCCAGGTTACGCGGCGTCCCTGCGGGCTTGTCTCGCAAACCAATACAGTGGATTTTGCTGATGTCTGGGCTTGCAACAAGCTGCGCCAGAATGTGCTTCCCAAGGAACCCGCCCGCGCCAGTAATGAGCACCGCTTTCTCCGTTGTCTTGAGCGGTTGGCGATTGACAGGTTCCCAAAGACCCACATCAGGCAGCGCGATTTCCTTGTCCCAACTGATCAGATCGATCCTGGTGCTCTCTTCGATCTGCTCCGCCATCTCACCGAGTGTGTTGGCTCCGAGAATGTCGTACAGTCGCACAGTCACATTGAAGACGTCGCGAATGCGAGACTGCAGCCGGACCACAAGCAACGAGTTGCCACCAATCGTGAAGAAGCTGGTCGAAGGGGTAATGCTGAGCCCTAGTTCTTTGTTGCTTAGGACATTTTCCCACACTCGTCGGAGCTGGATCATAGTCTCTGTAAGCTCCCCACTGTCCTCGCTGGACTTGGTGCGCTGTGGGAGGGGTAGAGCCTTGAGTGTTTTTCGATCCACCTTGGAGTGATTGCTGAGTGGCATACGGTCAAGCGGGATTGCCATGACGGGAATCATGTACTGCGGGACCTGGAGATGATTTAAGAGATGCTGCAGGAACGCTTCAGTGTCCACGACATTGTGCTGCGGTGCAAACACGACGTGCGCGACCAGAAACTGGGGATCGCCGTCACGGAGCGTGACCACTGCCTCTCTCAGAGCGCTGCCAGATGCATTGACAATATTGCTCTCAATATCGTCAAGCTCGATGCGTAGACCTCGGATTTTGACCTGTGTATCACCCGCCACGCGGTTGTGGAATACCATCGCTCCGTCGTTTTGGAGGTGCGCGATGTCGCCTGTGCGGTACATGGTGGTCCATCCCCTCGCGGCATACTCAGGCGTCGCATACGGATCAGGAACGAAATGATAATCCGTAAGTTCCTTGTTATTCAGGTAGCCCAAGGAAACCCCAGCGCCACCGATCCACAGTTCACCGGGCATACCCAAGGGCACTGGCTTGAGCTGCTCGTCCAAAATATGCACCGCATAATTGGGCAAGGAGTATCCGCAGGGAATACGGCCTTCGGGAGGCTCTTCACGGTATGCAATCTCCATCTTGGTCGAAGAGATGGAGATTTCGGTCGGGCCGTACGAGTTGAAGAACCGGAGCTGCGGCAGATCCAGCGTTGCGAGTTCCTTTGTGAGTGTGCTGGTGAGTGGCTCGCCGCCTCCGAAAGCAAAGCGCCAGTCAGAGGCCTGCTTGAGATTGGAAAGGCCATAATCCAGCCATAGTGAGTACTCGGCTGGTGTCGCTTTCGTGTACGTAATGCCTTCTTCCTGGATGATTTTGGTGACTTCGATGGGATCACCGCGCTTGCTCCATGGGACAATGTAGACAAATCCTCCGTTGACAAGCCCAGTGTATATCTGATCAGAGGAGTGGTTGAAGGTAAAAGCACTCTGCTGGAGCACTCGTTCCGCTCCAAGGCCCCATTGTGTTGTGTAGCCTTCAATTTCATTGCGGAGTCCTGAATGTTTGACGACGATGCCTTTAGGCTTACCAGTTGAACCACTCGTGTATAGTATTGCACCCACAGAGTCCGCACACGCAGAGTTGGGCACACAAGCGGAGGGTTTGGAACCAATGCCGGATACATTGACCACTTCGGCGTCTGCGACGTTCACCTGTGGCGCATCACCAATAGTGCCATTGTCTACAAGAATCACCGCTGGTTGACAACTTGCAGCGACATCGGCGAGACGTGGCAGTGGGTTACGAAGGTCCAGCGGGATATAGACTGCTCCGATGCGCATTATTGCGAGCAGCGAGCAAGGCCAATCCACGGTTGCATCTTCGAAAACTAGGACCCGAGAGCCTTCGCCGACGCCAGCCTTCTTCATTACTTCGGCGATGGCCTCGATTCGGTCAGTCATGCCAGCGTAAGTGAGAATTCCGCCGTGACCATCCTTGAGTGCGACTTTGGCCTTGTTCGTCTCAGCAATCTGGTCAATCCGATGGGGCAGTGTTCCAGGCCAGGAGGATTGTAGGTTCGGTCCTGAATTGTCAGCCACTTTCTCTCAATTCTTGACACAACTTACCACGTCCAACATCAAGCGCGCGTTCTGACTCCTCGTGGCTAAACAACGGAGGCTCCTGCAAGAGTAACGAGGTATCACTGGAGAAGATTTTGAGCAGATGAACAAAGGTATTGAGTAGCAGTTGCGTGGCCGTCTCATCGTAAAGGCCGCCCTGGGTTCTGAATATTACGCGAGCGCTATCAGAGCTGTCTGTTATATCGAGCGTTATGTCATACGCTGTGCGTCCTGGATGAAGTTCTAGGAACTCGAATTTGGTATTGCCGAACGGTTGCTTCTCCTGATGGCCTTGACGGTAGTCGAAGAAGGCTTGGAAAAACGGGCTGTACGAAGAAGAGCGGGGCACGTTGAGCTCCTTGAGGAGGACGTCGAAAGGGACTCTCGAATTCCCAAGCGCTTCATAGGCTTTGGTTCGAGCCTCCGCGACACAGTCGCCAAATTGCTGACTTGGATCGTACTTGAAGCGCAACGTGAGAAGGTTGAGTAAGAGTCCAACGGTCCCCATGACGTCGCTGTCGTTTCTGTTGGCATCGGCAATACCGATCGTCAAGTCCTGGGCATCCGTGAAGCGGAAAAGCATCGCTTTGAAAGTGGCGAGGTAAAAGTGGAAAGGCGTCGCTCCATGCGCCTTGGACATTGCCTTGACTCGCGCCGCCAATTCGGGCTCGAGCCTGTGCTCGACTTGGTTGACGTGGAAGGACTTCAGCGGCATACGAGAGCTGACCTTGGCCATGGGAAGTAGCGGCAACACGGGATGCCCGTTCGGAAACTCCTTTCGCCAATATAAAATCTCATTATCCATATCACCGTTCTCAAAGGTTGCGCGTTGATTTCTTGAGAAATCGGGGAGTTGGCGTGGCGGAGCACCGAGAGACTGCCGCTGGTACGCCTTCTCCAAATCGGCCAGGAAAATCTGGAGACTCACGCCGTCCATCACAATATGATGATAGTTGAAGATGAGATAATGCTCAGCTGGGGAGAGCGTGAGCAATACCAAGCGCATCAGCTTGCCACTCGTAATGTCGAAGGGAATGGCTTTTATCGCTGCGTACTCAATTTGAAGTTCCTCAATGCTGTTGATCTTCTTTCGCTCCAATCGTATGAGAGAGCTGGGCAAAACATTCTGGTGAGCCAGATCTGCTTCTTTTTGGTCCGCCACAAAGCAAGTCCGAAGCGATTCGTGCCTGGTGGTGACAAGACGAACGGCTCTTTCAAAGTCGCCAAATCGCAGGTTACCGGTGACACGGTAATAGAAACTGACATTGAAGGCTGTTTGATCTTCGACTAAGAGTCTCAAGAACCAGAAGCGAGACTGTGCAAAAGAAACGAGCTCGCTCTTCACGTAAGCCGGTTCTTGATCAGCTCGCTGTAAATTTGAGGCCTTTTCAGCAGCCTCCGCTAGATCGACTGTGGAAGGGGATGGGGAGAGATGCGTTGCGGGAGTATCCAGTGGGGATTGGCTCCCTGACGATGTTCCTACAGATGCCGCGCTGGAGGTTTCACTCTTGGGCGCCATTTCACTTCTGGGGGGAGCAGACTCCGTTGTCTTTGCCTCCGCTCCTATATTTGGAAGAAGACTTTCCGGCGACTTCTCCAATGCCTGCTGGCATAGGTCGGCAACGGAGCCACCTCCGAGTACCTTGAGGACCGGCATATCCGTCTTGAGTTCTTTCAAGAACCAGCCACGCACTTCGACGGCGACTAAAGAATCTATACCGAGCTTGATAAGGGGAACATCATGGCTTACTTGTCCATCGGCGAGTTGCGAAATCATTGCCAATTTCGCGGCGAAACAATCTGCACCCAAATTAGCATTACGGTTCTTAGGATCAGGGTTACTATACCTTTCATGACCTTCAGTGCTTCGTCTGTGGTAGTTGCACCTGCAAGTTGATCGCGAACAGGAAGAGCACTCTTCTTGCCATCACTCTTGGACTCTCCACCCTGTGCTTTCATAATTTTGTGTGAGAAGCGAGGATCGTCAAACCAAGCGACTCTGGGCTCTTCGTCGTCTCGTACCGTCCGGCAGCCAGTGGTGACGGCCGGAGCCGCGCCCAAGTCAGGGAAACCAGCGTGAATTGCCTCGGCAAGCAACTGATGGAGGTCGGTCTCCGAGATTGCCATAGAACCAAATTGCTCCCGGGCTATATCACTTGCCTCCATATTCCCGATACCAGCAATTTGGCCAATGTCGAGAGAAGTACCAGCCAGACCGCGCTTCCTCCGCTGACTCACAAGGCCGGTCATATAGGCGTTCGCTGCGGTGTAACTGGACTGCCCACTGTTGCCAATGACAGACGTGAGGGACGAGAACACGATGAAAAAGTTTAGGTTGGTATCGCTGAATATCTCATCGAGATGGTTAGTTCCGTCGATCTTGGGCTTTATGGACTCCTCCATAGCCTCCAGTGACATTTCCGAAAAAAGGGTTTCTCGAAATACCGCAGCACCGTTCACGACGCCGGAGATGGGTGGAGATGTGTCCTTGATTTCATCCACGACTTTCTTCAGGTCCTGCTTCTTCGTGATATCCCTGGATAATGTCAGTCTCAGTCAATTTGTCGTGCTATTTTACTCACAATGCGAAAAACTTCACGGTTGTGCCAGCTTTCTTCATCAAAGCCTGCCATTTGACGTCCAATGTGGGGCTACGACCGATAAAGCATACATATCCTGCTCCATTTCGCGACATCCATTCGCAAATGGACTGGCCGAGCTGCCCAGAGATACCAACGAGAAGATATGTCTTGTCCCTAGAAAACAGAAGATCGGCGTTGAGAGACTGCACCTGGACTGTAAGGATTTCATCTGATGTCCAATCGACAATACTTGTTGGATACCTTTTTACAGATTCGTCACTGATCTGGCCGGAACGGATTATTGCGCTTGGCGTCTTGTCAAGTGCAGTCGCCTTCGCATGGCTTACCGCGTCCTCAAGAACTTTGAGGATAGTACCATCGTCGCTTGTTGGTAGCAAAGATTGGTAACGGAACAGATCAGAGGCGTTCATCTGTCTGCATCCGAAAGGCAGGCATTCCCGAATGCTGAGATTGGTATCATCATCGGCTGCGAGATTGAGGAAATGGGTGAGCTTCGCTGGAATGCACTTCTTCACAATGTGCTCCGAGGTCCAGGGATCCAATTTGATCCATGTCGGGTCCTCCGTGTCAGATTCGGTTGTGCTGAATGTGACGCGAATGTTCTTGGCAGCCGCTTGCCGCGCCAATGCTGAGGCGAAGAACTCGTCTGGCTCGTGCACGAGCACATGGCAATTCCTAGGTACTGTGGAAACCACTGATGCCGCCAGGAGCTCACTCGCGGTGGCAGCGAGGAAACCTGATGCTTGACCTGCGGGGAAGTTTGCAGATACGCTTGTCGAGCTGATGGTTTTGCAGGAGTTGGTGTCGGAAAGACTGACGAGACTGTTGCCAGTTGCTTCGTTGGTACCAACTCCGAGAAACAAGAATGTTTCAGGCGCGACATTTAGCGCGGACAAAATTGAAATGCTGACTTGGACGGAGCCAAGAAGTTGTGGAATCGGTTGTTCACGCAAGATAAGTGATGTGTCTGCAGCCTGGGTTATCCGGACCGTAGAGCTATAGGGGTTCACGACCTTTGTGACAGAACGTCTCAAGGAATTGATTCTGTCATTCTGATCATCATTAGGGAGTATACGAGGCACCAATAGTTGCCCATCTTCTAGGTAATACTCTGGCTCCTTCGACCACAGCAGCTCCTCACGTAAGGTACCGTTGGTGTCCCATTCATCCATGGCAGCAAGACGTAAGACAGCCTCAGCTATGAGACTAGAGGCGGCGTGTTCGCCATTTGCGAGGTCGAGGAATTGGAGAGAAAGGTGTGGCATCTCATAGGCGATAGAACGACCGAAGCCAATGCTAGCATTGTGGTATGGCTGATCCGTCCGAGCGCCTTCAGTAATCCAGAGAATGTTCTTCGAGAGCTCAAAGAGACATTTCAGGCCCTCCATCTTATCCTCGGTAACATTTTTGAAGATGGGCTCATCAAGGTCAACTAGATTGACAAACGTAGTCATCGGAGGAATGTCATCAACATCGGTTGGCAGGCCTTCGAGAATAGTAACCTTACCGCAGAATCTTTCAGCCAGCTCAGATATCTCTTCGGCAATGCGAGAGGTCTTCAGCGACCCGTTTCCAAGAATAACCAGCTCGTCCAAGTGTACGGATGAGGAAGACGAGAGCGGTTTTCGCAAGAACTTAATCCGATCATCGACAGCTTGAGTAGCAATAATAGAGAATGGCCACGCAACTCGATCGACTTCTGGTGTGATGGTATCCACTCCCGAGAACCCAGCTTTGTGCAGAGCACTGTGCCACCTCAGTGTTCCCGTGGGGCCCAATTTGCGGCCATCATCGACGCTACCCAGACCTCCCATCATGGTCTGGATTCTAATGGGCCCATTATCAATAATATCGGATATCAAGAGATAGCCGCCTGGCTTCAACAGGCGACGAGTATTTTCCAATGTCTTTTGAAGCGATGAAGTAGCATACCGAACGTTAGATGCGATGACCACGTCGTACGAATTTTCTTCGAAATCTTGGGATGATGGTGTTTTCTCGGAGTCGAAGACCTTGTAAGTCATTCTCTGGCTGTGCGCCTCGAACAGCTCCGCGGCCTTTCCGAAGGATTCTTCCGACCCATCCGTATAAGTGTAGGTTGAGAAAGTGTTACCTATAGAATTCAAGATTGCTTTCGTTGCATGGCCCGCGCGAGCACCTAGTCAGCATACGTTAGTAAGTCAAGCATATCTCTCTGCGGCAGCTCTCACCTGTTTCTAGGATCTTTGCATGCGGGTACCGGTGCGTAATCTGCTTCATCATCCGGGCCAAAAAGATGTTGTATTGAGCGAACCCGATCCCTTTATCGTAAATTTCGTCAAGCATGTGGTCAAAGAGGGTGGACTGGCCTCGCACGACCGTAGGAATGTTCTCCCCGACGGCGGAGATAAATTTGAGATCAACATTCTCCGGGTATCTGACGATGAGTCAGTAATTTGGCCTCAAACACGATGGCTTGGTGCTACATACTTGTTTATCAAGGCTTTGACATGGTCACGATCACCACTGGCCCATTCTCTCTTCACGGAAGGGTCATCGATGGTGGACAGCACGCGGTTTGTTGACTCCTGCAGAGACTGGTGACGCGTCTCGCCATTTTCCAATCGCACCTCCGTAATCTCTGACTTCCGTCTTTTGAGATAGTAGGACGCTAAGCTCTCGCAGAGAACAGCAACTTCAACCTCTTCTGCGGAGGGACGGTCGTTGCTCACAATGGTGTTGCCATTTGGCGACGCCGGGCTATACTGAGTGGTGGAAAACACGGGACGATCATCTGCTACCGTAGCAGTTGAGAATGGCTTCATAACCAGATCTTCCACCTGGATTAGAGTCTGTTGGCCATCTTCACTAAAGACATCCACGCTGCTGTGGATAGACTTCAAGTCGGGTTCGTGTAAAACAGCAGAAAGGGGTAATTTGGTTGATGACGTTGGCAGCGAAGCACAGAGCTCAGGATTCACCCGGATGCATTTGATCGATGTGGGGACATGCAGTGACCACAGCTGTCCATCACCTGGACTTGATTGCGCAAGGAAGGAAGCCTGGAAGGCAACGTCCAGCATTGTGGGGTGAACGATCAGGGTATCGTCATCGTCATCGTAGCCGAAAGTAGATACATTGGCCCGTGCCTGGTCCAGTCTTCTTTTCAGGGAGGACAAAGTCCTGAAAGGACCGTTGTATCCATACCCAAGTGCATCAAGTGACGAGTAGAAGCGATTACTGTCGATATCGGTCATGTTTGCATCGTCGAGTGGTGTGGAAGAAAGTATCGAGAATGACGGAGTGCCGAAAACTATTTTGACCTTTCCACTAGACACCAGCTCCATGTCGGTAGACCCAGTATTAGGGCACGAATAGGCAGCAAAGTTGGCCGTTTGGGTCTTCGTGTTCTGATGGGTAGAGATACCTGTCATGGTGACAAGAGTCTCGACCGCAAAGTTTGGACCTTCGTCAAAGCTAATAGCCTTGCCAATGGTCAGATTGTGCACTTCGAGAACTTTGACACTCCTGCTACCAGCGAGTTTCATCCCTGCTTCCAACGCCATAGCTACGTATCCTGCGGCGGGAAAGACAGTCTGTCCTTGCAACTGGTGTCCATCTAGCCATGGGATCTCGTTCGCTTTGAGGAAGTTCGTCCAGCGAAGGTCGACATCTGTATTGTTCGGAGACGGAACACCCAACAGCTCATGGAAAGCAGCACCCCTCAGCCGCATCTTTTTAGCGAGGCGTGATTCGTGCCAGTGAGTCCTTCCGCGATTCCATTGGTATGAAGGCAGACCAACCGCCAGCTTAGGAGACTGACCGGGGGATACCAGTCTGTCATATGACTGGAAGTCAACTGCACCTGGGCCAAGCTGAGTCCATACGAAACCCAGTGCATCCGAAAAAGCTTCAACATCGTTGATGCCGCGGCTCAAGACACCAGTATACGAAAGTGGTGATCGAACATCCGAGATATTCTGTTGGGCTGGGCCCTTTAGCGCTGGGTGGGGGCCAACTTCCATGGCGAGGCTCAATTTCTCATCTGCAGCGCTCTTGACGGCATCCGCGAACAAGACTGTATTGACCATGTTGTCTTTCCAGTACAGGTCACGAAGCTCATCGACAGGCTCCATTATCTCGCCAGACTTGACACTTGAGTACCAGGAACAGGACGTGTCGCGATTCCTGTTGACTTGGACCCCACAAGCTCGCAATGAATCGACGTATGGCTCGCTGCAAGGGATCATATGGTGAGAGTGATATGCCGTGTCCACTTGAAGCATTTTAGCGAATTTCTTCTCGTTATCAAAGATCTCTTTAGCGTGTGCGAGAGCATCAGCATCACCGGAAAGTGTTAGACTGGCGGGAGAGTTGTGAGCAGCAATCTTCACGCGTCCTTTGAAAGCTGGGAGCTCCAGCAATTCTTCGGCAGCCTCCCACGACGTCCCGACAGCAAGCATGGCACCTTTCTGCCCTTTGGAGCCTTTAGCATGTGTAGCATGTACACCTCTGTAGTAGGCAATGCGAATGGCATCATGAGCGGAAATGAAGTCAGCGGCGTATGCAGCTGCAATTTCTCCAGAAGAATGCCCTACGACCGCCTCAAACCCAATGCCGGCACTCCGTAACAAGTCGACTAGGACAAGTTGAACGGCTGTGCAAAGCGGCTGCGACAACGCGGCTTCGCCTAGGCGAGAAACGTCTTTGCTCGCGGAAAGCTGGTCTGCAATCCGCCATGATGGACGGTCTGCCTCCGGCAAATTTGCTAAAGAGTGATCGAGTTGCTCAATCTTCTCACGAACAGTGGCCGAAGCTTGGATCAGGTCTGCGCCCATGGTTGCCCATTGCGCCCCTTGTCCGGTGAAAACACCTAGCATCCGGGGTTTGGCAGGAGCTGATCGAATACCAATATTAGTCCGTGGAGCACTTTTCGTCTGTGCAAGCTTTCTGTCAATCTGGGATACAAGTCCGTTGAGAGTGGACGCTGAAAAGGCGGTCTTGGATGGTAGTGCGGATCTACGTGACTGGAGCGTCCAGGCCAAGTCACAGAGGTTGATAGTGTCGTTCGTCTTCAAGAAGTCAGAGTAGCTTTGCAAGAGCGCCACTAGGGATTCATCAGAAGCGGCAGAGAAAGTAAAGGGTGTGAACGGCGTGTTCTGTAGATCGTGGGTCTCGTTTGGGGACTGGTAGCTCTCCAGGATTGCGTGTCCATTGGTGCCTCCGAAACCTGTGGTACGTCAGAACAGACTCAATTTTCTGGGCAAATCTACATACCAAAGCTGTTCACACTCACTCGTCGTGGTGCTCCTTCTGGCAAAGCGGGCCATTGTGTCGCGATCGTTGGAATGTGCAAGTTGTGATAGTGTTGCTCGATGTCGGGGTTCAAGCGATTAAAGAGCATGTTTGGGGGGATTATGCCGTGTTGTATTGCCAGACTAGCCTTGAGTACGCCAGCGAGCCCGGCAGTACCCTCCGTATGGCCAATTATAGTCTTTATTGATCCAACGTAAAGAGCATTCCCGTTCACGGACTGGCCACCGAAACACTCATTGATAGCTGCAGCCTCGCGGGGATCGCCGACTTTGGTGCCAGTACCATGAGCCTCGAAGAATTGTGGCCAATTTTGGGGATTTGAGATGTCTAAGCCGGCTCTAGCGTATGTACCCCGAACCAAGGCTCCCTGGGCTTCGGAGCTTGGGACCGTCAAGCCAGTAGAATTTCCGTCTTGATTGACTCCCGTCTCGCGAATAAGGCACTCGATGTAGTCACCGTCAGCAACGGCGTCACTCAACTTCTTCAACACAACCGCTGCAATACCGTCGCCTCGAGCATATCCGTCTGCATCAGCATCCCACATGCGCGAACGGCCGGTAGGCGAAAGCAGGTTCATCTTACTTGGACCAACGAATTGTTCTGCATCAGTTAGCACGTCACACCCCGTTTGTTCATGGGGACTAACCTGGTCCTAATAGCAGCTCTGTGCCGCCAGCGATCGCTACACGTGACTCGCCCGCGCGCAAAGACTGAACGCTCTGATGCAAGGCAACCATACTGGAGGAGCAGGCTGTGTCGATAGTCATGGAGGGCCCATGCCAATCAAAGAAGTATGAAATTCGATTCGAGAGAATGGCGCGGGAAGTGCCGGTCGCAAAGTAAGTGGGTGTGCTGTGGATATCCCGCATAATGATGTCGTTGTAGTCGACGGACATGGTACCGATGTAGACCGCTGTGTCGGAGCCGCGGAGGCTCTCGACGGGGTGCCCACCGGCTTCGAGAGCCTCATACACCGCTTCCATCAGCAGTCGCTGCTGCGGATCAATCGAGTCTGCTTCATTGGGGCTGATGTTGAAAAAGTTGGCGTCGAATACACGCACGTCCTCATCCAACATGTACGAACGCTGTACATTAGTTGTTCCATGATGTGAGCCCTTGGGATGATAGTACCCCTGCAATTCAAACCTTTCATCGTTTATCTCTTTCGACACGTCTCTGGGCTTCTCTAGGAGCTTCCACAACGATGAAGGGGAGCTCGAGCTCCCGGGGAAGCGACAACCACTGCCAACGACAGCGATGGGTTCAGGCTGTTGAAAAGTCATGACTCAAGGTCTGATTTGTAGACAATGATGGAAAAGGTTCTGGAAAGTGAAACCCAATATACAGCGTAGGATTCCAGTCAAATATATATTTCTACCTCGAAGTACAGTTGGAGTACTCAAGTATCTTACCTCGGCATGATAATTTCAATTCCATTTTATATTCTACTTCAGGGCGCGTCGAACGAATGGAAATCGCCGACACGCTCAGAAGCTGCATCCTTCATGATTCGGGCGTTTTCAAATTTCTTCGCACTTGATTCAACTTGATTTCCAATTCGGCGATTGTAGACGGAGCATTGAGATGGGAAATCAGGTCGTCTACCGCTCTCGCCATCATTGCCTGATCGCAACCATCGGCCTATTGAACTGGGAGTATGCGTTGGGGCTGATTTGGAGAGTATACAATTGTGCCTTTTCATGCTTGGTATTTTTAGGTCAGACTTTTTAATGTAGAGCTGTCCAAGACATTTGGATGCCTTTTAGCGTCCTCGTTGGGCGTGTATGTGGAAGACTCAGTGCGTTCAGTTAGAGATCGCGGCTGTTACGGATCGTTACTTCGGGCATGCCGCGACGCACACCTAGTTCTAAGGGGCGTGGCGGAGGAATGTCAACAGGATTGGGAGACAAAGAGCCAAAATAATTATTACATGACCCTAGACGGATCGATCAGAGGGAGTCCAGCTGTAGCCAATATGATGTACGCGGCGAGAATAGAAAGGCTTGGAAGGCCCAGGGATGGTGGTGGTACACAAGTGGCGGACGCCAAGAGAATTTTATAACGCGACACCTTCGGCTCGGCCCTCGGGCCCTCGGGCCTACGTAGCGTCAGAGCCGGCCTACTTCCGATTGGCTTCCGAGCGAGGCACCGGCGTAGGGCTAGCCCATAGTACGCCGGCGATTTTCGACTTCTACATAGAAGATGTGGGCAATTGTTTGGGCTCCGATCTGAATGGATTTTTAATCGGAAAACCACCGACTTATTTCTAATTGGGACCGAAGACCACCAGGGGCAATGGATAACAAACATATATATTGGAGCCTTGGAACCTCCAATGGCAGTCATTCTCACAACCACCCATCCGCTGTCCCAGTCTCAATATGGCCGGCATAACCAAAGCAATACAAATCGATGACTATATTCCAAGCATCGACCTTCGAGGATATTTCGAACCAACCTCTCCAACGAGCAAGGATGAAGTTATTGCGAGAGTAAGAGCAGCATGTCTGGAACACGGCTTCTTCCAAATTGTGGGGCATGGAGTGCCAGTCGATGTTCAGCGGCGTATGCTTGCCTGCTGCAAGACTTTCTTCGATATGCCAAATGAGCAAAAGACCGCACTTTCACTTCGCAAGTTTTCATGGCGACGTGGATATGAGTATAATGAGCAGAAGCCGAGTGAAGATGTCCTACCGGACATGAAAGAGGTAAGCGAAGTGAAGTCCTCTTCCGAATCCAGCTTACGCCAGGCAGGGTTTCTTTGTAGGGCGGGAATTGCCCATCGAGAAGATCGACTTTTTCAAGGGACCGAACGTCTGGCCAGACCTTGCTGAAAGCGAGTTCCGTCAGCCTGTGTTGGAGTACTTCGAACACATATTGCACCTCGGTAAAAAAGTCTGGGAGGTTCTCGTCGTTAGCTTAGGACACCCGCCTGCCGTCTTGGACAAGTTTACGAATGAAATTGCCATGTGAGGAGCACAGTCCGAAGACGTTTTGTAAAGGTCTTTGCCTTGACTGATGAATTCCTTAGGCTTCTCAAACTTCTCCGCTACCCAGCGCATACCTCCACAGACCCACGGCAGTTTGGTTCCGGCGAACATACAGATTACGGCGGTATCACCATACTTCTACAACAACCCGGAAAGGATGGTCTGGAGGTGTGGCACGCGGCAACGAAGCAATGGATCTATGTTCCTGCTGTCGAAGATAAATATGTAATCAACTTGGGTGACATGGTGCAAAAGTGGACTGGAGGCGAGTACAAAAGCACGGTCCATCGAGTCCTTAACAAAGTGGGTGGCGAGAGATTCACCGTGCCGGCGTTCTGGTATGGTGATCTCGACGCTACGAATCCTTTGAATCCAAATGACAAGAGCGGAGAGACGGTATCGCAACATATCAAGAGGAAGTTCAACAGGGACTATGCATTGCCATCAGAGATCAGCACAGAAGCCTAACATCGATAGGGATCCCGGCGTCTGCTATGTAGGAAATGAGCAGCTCGAATACATGTACCTAGCTCATATAGGTGGCTGATGGATCTTTCTCTTAGCGATATCGTCATACTTTCCTTGCGCAGTCCTCTCTAGCTGCAGCGCTTTTCCTGTCTCTGGATACTCCACTTGAAAGAAGTACTAGGGCAAGGCAGGGGGTCCGCTTCAAAAGGGCGGTCTTGGCACCGTTTACTCAGCACAGCGATCTCGGTATTGACAAGGTTTCTTCTGCGCCTTACCGCGATCTGCAATTACACTCGTTCTGATCGACCGAATATCTCTCAATCTGATTAGTTCTAACGGCGAGATATTCATATTTAAACGCCGATCTTGCAACGTATAAAGTAATATCGAGCTTCAACTTAGTTTCATATATCAACTAGCCGAGCCGCTTTTGACGGGCCACGGGCCACTCCTTCCGGGCCGCTCCCTGTCGTATCAGGATTCTAGCTGCAGGCTGCAGCCTGGTGAGATGAAATGAGACGAGATCTTACAGGTTTGATTACCGGAGGCGTAAGGCTGAGCAAAATTGACAAGTACACGCGATTCAAGGTACACTACCTGTGTTTAAATAGAGTAGACTACCTGCCCTCTCAGCTTATACTCCTGCACACGTCTAAACCCGAGGTGGGTAGTTGATAGATAACACATATTGCAAACTTTCCTACTTGGAGAAGTTGAGGGTCCAAGATCGCCGTACAAGCATACGCATCGAGAACATTTTGACGAAGGCCCCCGAATACATATCTGTACTCCGATAGCGGTATCGCAATTAGAGTAATCCCGCCCCTAAATGGCTCTCGCTCGATCAGACGTTTTGATGTTGATATTGATTTCAAAAAATATGTGGGGCTTCACATACCTACAACGACGCGAAACCCGCGCCGAGGAATTGGTATTTCGGGGCGATTATTTCACACGGAATATCGGCTCTATACTTCTCAGGTCCTTTCGCGCTACTTCATTCGACGAATTTGTTCGCTCCGTTGCGCTCGTTGAGTCCAGCTTGCTGGTTTCGCTGTACCATAAACTTCTACAATCGGGAACGACGCCGGGTATGTCATCAATGGAGCAATTTACTGAACCAGCGGCTAAGCCGCTAGCTAGGGAAATACTGTGACTAGCTGTCCAACGAGGGGTACACCGGCAATCAACCAGATCAACATTCTTTCAACGAAGAACAGAAATTTGATTTAGATAAGTATGATGCAGCTAATTCTGGCCCGGGCGAGAACACCTCATTACCATATACATGGGACCCATCTATGGCTTCTAGTAGCTCTGCATTTATGCTCTGCCTATTACATTCGAGCAGCACCGCGGCTGAAACCTCTAGCTGTCTTGTTCACAAGATCCAGTTCATTGGACAGGACAAGATATTTGCAACAAGGTCAACGTCTCCACCTTATCCTGCACATTGCCATAACATGAACAGCCTCTTGACTCGTGGCTCGCTTCGTTAGAGGATTCGGAAAATGTTCGCAAGAGGCATGCGAAAGTACCAGATCCCCCACCTCGTAACCTACAGACCTGTTGACCTATACTTTTCCCGCATTATCAGAGCGGAGAATTTAGCACTGGAACGCATACGACAGAGGAGCTCCGTGAGATGGTGTAAGTGTCTTTTCATAGTATCGTCCATCTAAAAGTAATTAACCGGCATGCATCAGAAGCAGCTCGTAGTTCCTTCTTTCCCAGTCTGAAATCCCCAGTCACCCTCAGCGCAGACAGACTTCGATTCCCAATGCTTGATCTTGCACAGTCTATCCTTATCATCCTTTCCGAGGCCAAGGAAGTACAACCACTCATCAGAAGACGGGACCCGGCTAAGTCTCATCCTTACTTACCACGGTAATGCTAAGCGAGTGCAGAGGCGGTCATGGTTGCCTTGGATACTCCGTTGTCAATGTACATGCGAACGTTAGTATTAAAGTAGGTGGTATCCAATGTTCCAATACGGTCGTAACATCTGGTATGAATATTCTTCAGGCCGTCCATAGAACATGGCATCGCCATTAGGATCGAGACTAGCTTTCTGACCGAAGGCTGAATCGAAGACAGCAGCGTCGCCAGTGGTCCAGTCCAAGAAGAGGAAAGAGGGGCTGGAATCTAAAGTCTTGATTGATTGATTGATTGGTTTATTCCCACAGGGGTGGTGTCCAGCGGGTCAGCTGTTAGCGTCTTGGCACTTTCAAGGTGGTGTATCACTAAAAGAATCCCTGTCGCGCTAACAATGGATACTTAAAGTAGGTAAAGTACATAAAGTAAGGTAGTACAGCCCCGGAAACAAGCTTAAAACCTGAGGCTTATCCCTGTAGCTTTTGCGCTCGCTCAGGACGTTTGGTGTCATCCTTCCTGCATATTGAACACATTAATAAATCAATCAGCTTTATCACACTGATCGCCATAGGAAAGCCTGTTTACGCGATGACGATACATGTCCTCACTTGGTGTGGGGAGTGGGACTGCTCTGGTCTCTTGCCCGTCCCATAGCTGAATTGAACTACACACACATACACCCAATTATATCGCACAATAAGAATCATTACAAACTCTCAGCGCACTGCATAAAAACACAAGGAGTTATAGTTTGATTTGTTACTATTAGTGACGTTGCCCGTGGGGTGATCAGTTTACATGCAAGTCATCATCATCGTCAGCTGTCAACTGCAGCCGTCTGCGTCATGCTACAGACAACCCTGTTCGATCTCACACATTGCGCGTTCACTGATAAGAGCAGCAGAGGATATGAAGGATCAACGTTGGTTGATCCACTGGGAACGCCTTCTTAGCGAGGAATTCAACCCTAGAGAACCTGCTGCGGGAGCAGCTCCACTGGGACTGCCTTCTTAGCGAGAAATACAACCCTACCTGGGAAGCTGCCGCGGGACCAGGGGGCTTCTATTTCGGAGTACATCCTTTTCCGTTCTCAGAGCTGATCCGCTGTACCGGTGGCCGCAGAAACATACTTGATAGGTCATGAGTGACTGACTGATCGGCGCTGGGAGGCTTCTACTTGAATCTCGCACACTTTTGCTTGCTCGGTCTCCAGACCTATCAGGGCACGTCCAAGAGTACCGTGGCCCAAGCTCAGTTGGAAGATCAGCCGTGCAAGCACGGAGCAGTGGCCGTTCGGTGGTAACAGCAGGCAGGAATGAGGTTCATAAGAGCTGCTTTCGATTTGGAATTCATCACTTGGCTAGATCGACATGGCAAGAACTATATCGAGAAGACTCGTAGCCAAGAGCTCTGACATCGTTTATATAGATGATGCCAGATAAGCCATCCGTGGTGGCCAAGCAGCCAGCTGCCGGAGCCTTTTGCCACAGCAATTCCTGTCACCCTCTAGCCTATCTAACTGTATAGCTATGGGAGAGCGACGGAATCGCCTCTCATGCGACCGCTGCCACGCCCAAAAGCTCCGTTGTCCACGACAAAACCCTAAAGACGACGAGAGCTGCTCCAGGTGCCTGCAGCAGGGAGTGCAATGCGTGTACAGCAAACCCCTTCCCAAAGGCCGCCCTCGCACGAATCCAGTGACTGCGACTGCGACTGCAAGAGCAGCAACCCCCAACCCTACACAAGCCGGCGCTAACGATACCGGACCCGCTTGTTCAATTTCATCGTCTCCAGAAAAGTCCTCCAAATCTCCGTTCTTCAACCGAGTGCCATCTAGTGAAGACGTGGATACGACCCTGACCACAAATGAGCCAACGAACCCCGGCATAAATTCCTCTGCCTTCTCGCAGAGCCAACTTGAAGGTCGAGAATGGAGTGATATATTGGCTGCTATTCGACTAGAAGGAGGTATCTTCGCTCCACCGCTGTCACAAGTGAATCTACAGGATCCTCTACAATATGTTGGATCGGATGATGGAGATGAGAGCGACCTGCTCCCTACAGGCTACATGGGACCGGGCAACGCTTCGAGACCGCGCTATGTGGAAAGCGCCTTCTGGGCTCTCGTGCATGGTCAGGTATGTAGTTCAACATTGAAATGGCGCCTGATCTGGGCTTATGTGGACTAGGAGCCGCTATGTGACAAGTTTCTAGACGCCATTCTTGGCTCCTCCAGAACCAAGGCGCTAGGGTATATCGATGCAGCTGGCTTGGCCAATCTACTGAAGGGGATTCCTGCAAAAGCAGTCTGCGATGTTCTCCTGTATTCTTTCCAGGTTGGAGTTCGTTCTGTCCATCCTCTCATCCACCTTCCGACATTTCGCGAAGATTATAATGCCTTTTGGCACTGGTGTAAGCATGGCGACACCTCGGCCCCTGATCGGCTCATTGACGATCCGACTTTCATCCCACTTCTTTTCTCTGTCCTTTTCTGCGGATCTGTCGCTGCTCCAGTGAACCTTTGGTTAGGTGCTCCGCCATTGGCTGGCCTGGATATTGGATCCACCGTTGCTCAGCTACGTAATAGCTACCTCAAAGGCCTTGAATACTGCCAGTATACGAGGCGTCCCACCCTGAACACATTAGTGGCCTCACTTCTTGGTCGTAGCTGCTCAAGACCTGATAGCGAAGCCCTTGAGAATCTATCGTTCATCAACATGGTGGTGCGTATCGCCCAAAGTATGGGGTTGCACCGGGAAAACATCCCTGCGGGGCTCGACCCGGTAACCCACGAGATGCATCGGCGGATTTGGTGGCATGTGGTATGTCTGGATACACAATATTCATTCCGCTACGGCTCACAACCATGCTGTGGAACGGAAGGCTACCAGTGGGACGTAAATATGGTGAGCGAATCGAGCGATGAAGCTATCTCGGAGTTTCAGCCTAGATTCTTTGCCTCGGTGCCGACACCGAATTCAATCACCACTTCCATGTTCATGCTTTTTGCAATAGGCCGCTACGAGACATCACGATTCATGCACGGACTGTTGAATCGGGTAAACAGCTGCCATCACTTCAACCAAGCCGACCTCAATCTCTACCTCGATGATCTCAAGAAGTTGCATATCAAAATAAATTCCTTGATCAACCGGATGCCTGCTCAGGGTGTTCCAGAAAAGGGCTTTGTTCCTTCCCGATTGGCGAACGCTTCTATGTTGGCCCAAGAATCTCTCTATACAGATCAATCCGACGAGCCGAGTGTGTTTAAATCGTGGGCGAGGATTACTCTCACTATGCTCATGACAAGCTCTGTGTTGGGGTTGCAGAAAATGTTCTTGGGCCATCCTAATTTGAAGCCTGAGCAGAGCGAGAAACTTTGGATGAGGTGAGTGCTTGAGACCATGCTTCAATTCCTCAAGGATTGCTCTCGTAACCTAAGAGCACAATTGCAAAATTGATCTTTCCTAATTATTCCGCAGTACCTTTCAGCTAAGCATCGACTATATCCGCCACCTACTCCAAATCACACGAGTACCAGCATTTGCCCCATATCTCTGGTTCTTCACAACGAACCTCCTCACCGCCCAGGCCATTCTTATCGTCCTGAGCTATCTCAGGCACAAACCATTTAGCCAGGATGCCCATATTGCCCGCTACATTGTCGACGAGGCCCTTGAAATCCTCGAGACATCGGACATAAGCACCCGCCACGCGACACGGACTAACGAGGATCTATCTGATACTGCCAAGTCGGAAAAGGGCTCGCCAGCCGTCTGGCGCTTGCTCAAAACCATGCGGATGGAGCTTGATACATCGGTGGTGCAGGATTCAGCGGGACCGGATTATCCACAGTTCATCGACAACACCAAAATATCAGCGTCAAATAATCGAAGCAATATTGCGGCTTTACCGGCTGCCTGTTTTTCTCAGCAATCTCAGCACGCATCCACAGTATCGTCCTTATCACTGAATGGCCAACAGACACCACAAACAACCTCGAGCTTGTCTACGAGCGACATGTCTTTAGACTTTGATCTGGGGTCTGTTCCCTCGTTCCTAGGAGGCGTGGATGGGGGTCCAACCCCGTCGGATCCGGACGCGGGCCTTGACATTTCTGATCTCGACTTATGGTCCTCGATCATCTTGCAGGGCTCGGAAGATCTTCCCACGGATGGGGACTTTCAATCAATGAGGCCTCAGAGTTGAAGATGTTGACCGAACTTGGGGCAGTACGTACTGGGTTTACAAGGGATCTTCAAACTCATATGTCACAATTAAAGGCGCAAATGTTTCACCCAGGCAGTAGATTTAGACCTCAAGGAACCTAATCTTAAAGTCCACATAGAGAAATGTACTTCGTTAAAGCTCCTTTGGAGTTCTTACTAGACATTGATTGTTTCACTAGCTATAATTGTTATAATAAGTCGAAGAAGTACAGATATTATAGGACGCTGAAGGATTTAATTAAATCCAGGCTTATAGGTGAACCTGATTCCCTAGCAGAACCCTGACATGAATACCCCAGAGGTGCGAGATATGAGTAAGGAACCATTCCCTTTCAGGCAATCTAGAACACCGCGGAGTACGTAGTAAATGCGAAATCGCTTTCTTTCCAACCCACCCGCATCTCCAGAAAACAAGAGACCGCTCCCCCATCATCTCATCACGCAATGCCACCAAAAGGCCTCGCAATCCTCATCGGCGCAGGCCCCACCTCCGGCGCCGGCATCGCCCGCGTCCTCGCCTCCCCCACCCACGGCAACCTCGCCATCGCCCTCCTCGCCCGCAACCCCTCTAACCTCGCCTCCGTCGCCTCCACCCTCCGCCCCTCCACCCCCAACCCCATCGAAACCTTCCCCTCAGACACGAGTCCCGAAAAGCTCTCCAAAGCCTTCAAAGCTATACGCGAACACCCTAGCTTCAAAGATCTGAAACTCAGCGTCGCGGTCTACCACATCAAACATGCCTCTAGGAAACCCTTTTTGGAAGAAACACATGCGCAGTTCACGCAGGCGCTGGAGGAGTATGTAGGCGGCGCCATGATTTTCGCCCAAGAGGTCATCAAACGGCTCTTCGTCGATCATGGAGACACAGCCTTAGCGGACGGTGGGGAGAAAAAGGGCACCCTCATCTTCACCGGAACCCTAGGTGCCATGCGCACGAATGCGACATTCGCATCCTACGGCGCCTCGCGCTCTGGAACGAGGAGTTTGGCGCAGGCGCTGGCGAAGGAGTTTTCGGCAAAGGGGATACATGTCGTGCATACGATTGTCAATGGTGCTGTGAGTGATGAGGAGGGAGAGGCGCAGAGGATGGGGAAGTGCATTAGTGCTGAGGAGTTGGGGAGGAATTATCTCTGGTTGGCTGGTCAGGGACCGAGTTTGTGGACGCATGAGTTGGATATGAGGCCGCCGTTGGAGACGTTTTGACGGAGAATGGGGGAGGGGTGGGGTGGGAGCTTATATATAGGAGCTTGTGTATGAGTGATTGATTGATAGAAGTAGAGCTGGAATGGCCAAATTATTGTACAAGATGCTGGAAGTGAGAGGGCAACATCACTTTTGTCCACTCGATGGGCCTGTGAAACTTTGCTCAATTCTGATACAAGATGTGAAATGCGTTGGAATATTTGCTCAAGGCAGTACGTGCAGTGTACCGTCCCCTTGTCCAAGGTAGCCATACAGTATATAGGGGGCCCTGGCCCACGGATAGCTCCTCAACCTTTCACTAAGCATTCCTGTTCAATAGAATGAAGGTAGAGGGCACATTCTATGAGGGACCTTGTAACTCGAAACTAACTGAATGCTGCTATCATCTTATACAGCGCTCCGGTTCCTAAGTATACAAACTCCAAATGATCCATAGAAATCACTCCCACACCGAACGTAATTCTACTTTTTCCCTGCGCTGCCCTGTCATTAGATGCTCATGTCAACTCCTTTCCCAAATGCTCCCTATTCTTTCATTGCCTCGTATAGTCTCGAGACTTGACAGACGCAAGTCTAAAGCTGGCCGCTCAAAATCGCCTCTGTAGCGCTTCCAATGTACGCCCGCTTCGGTTCCAAATTACATCCAAATCTGCTCTCCAGTTCCATCTTGATACTCTTCTTTGTCACGGTCATCAGATCTGCTGTTTTTAAAATCTCTCTAATTTCTGCCAAGATCGCATCATCATTGGGAAGGTCGGAGAAGTCGGCCATCTCCATATTGTCAGAATAGCCCCGCTTCATCATGTCAGATGGTGCGAGAGACATGCGGGACCCGTATCTTGGTATCTCCATCTGTGACATTGGCCTCGATGGCGCATACCCGTACTCCGAGTGCGGTGGCTGGTAAGATTTAGTGCCGTACGAGTAGCCCGAGACCTCAGATCGACCATCATCGTGCTGTGTTTGAGCATCCCAGAGCTCGGCCTGGTAATCTTCCCACTTCTTGTGTGGTATCGAGTCGGGATCAAATTTGCCTTCGTCCGAAATGACTACTTGCTTGCCCTTCTCACCAGTGATGAGTCGGGTATTACCCCATGAAAAGTCGTCCATGTGCCAAAAGGAATACAGCGGCAGAGCAAGCGAGAAAACGGGCATGGCCATGATATAGATTATCATCCAGCCAATCATTTCCCACTTCCTCCGTAAGATGAAGATGATTGCTTGAAGCCCGTAGATGGCGCCCAGTAGTACGAAAGCCAACACAGGTACCACATCGGGGGTGATAGCTATTTTGACGATCAGATAAACGATGTAAGCTACAGTGACTGGCTGGACGATAGTGCTGAGTAGATCGAGGAAGACAATAAATCTCATGCTGAAACAGCAGAAACCACATAGCTGCTGAAGTGGAATTAATTCCACCAGGTTGTGTACAGTCGAGTTTATCCATCTTCTTCGCTGTGACATGAAGACTTTCCAGCTGTCGGGTGCAATGGTCCAAGCGTGGGCGTTAAAGGTGTACTTTGTTTTATACTTAGGGTGATGCTTAAGGAGCAAGGTCGTCAGGAATCGATCCTCACCCAAGTGGAGCAGATTTTTGGAGTGGAGTGTGTCCACTCGGATTTCCGAATATGATTCGACGATCTCGCGACTTACAAACAAAGGTTTCCCAGTCTCTGCAGCGCGGATCCTGTACATTGTGAAACAGCCCGGGAGACAGGTCACAGATCCGAATAAGCTCTCGAAGGCTTTCGTCAGATTATGGGATATATAGTACTCGTATACCTGAATCATAGTGGTGAAGGATGATTTGGCGTTTGACAAAGCAGTCTCTCCACATATGCCAATCAGTCTGGTATCATGGAGGAAGGCAGCCACCATGCGTGCGGCCGAATCAGGCGCCACCACAGTATCTGCGTCAATTTGCAGCATGAATTCGTAGAAAGTAGGGTTGACACCGATAATGTTCCGAATTTGATGGTGCATCTCCAGCTCTAGAGGCGTCATAGGTAGATTGTAATGCACGCGGTTCAGAAATCGCATGATGACCATTTGAGAATCACGTTTGCCTCGGTTTCCCGGTCTCGAGACCTCCGAGGGCTTTCCAATCTTGACGACCACCATGAATGGCACGATGTGACCTTGGACCTCGTACAGGCCAGAATACACTTTCCCCATATTGTGTTGTTTCATCCCTTCGCCCAAACTCTCAAAGCTAAGGGGCTCAGGATCAACGGTCTCATTGACACCCAGGATGTCTAAGACGATCCTTGGTGTAGGCCTGTCGTTGCCCTGACCTATGATCATTCCATCGCAGACAATAACCAAGAGTTTGCGCTTATCGTCGTACTTCATTCTTGCCGCGGAATCAATGGCTCGGCGGAGAGAGTCCTCATCCTCAGTATACGCGGGTACCTGACATATGACGAACTTGTCAAGATTTTCAGGCACATTCTTCTTTCCAAATTGCAGAGCTGCAAAGAACTTGAACCCGATGACAGTGACCAGGAGGATTGAGATAGCCAGAAGTATGTATTGAGCGAACAGGCATCTGGCCGAGTCTCTCGTATCCAGAGCACCAACGAAAAAGAGGTTATTGAGGCAGGTCATCATCCGACGTTTCTCATCAGGTGCCATAGCTAGCCCTTCCCAGTTCTTGGTCACATCAGAGCCAGAACTCATCTGGAATAGGTTCACCACAAGAGGGTCCATGAAATCTGGATCGGCACTTGAGGGGACCTTTTTCCCTGGTGGAGCTTCCAGCCGGCGGCCTCCTTTGACATAGTTGGTAAAGTCGTATACCTTTTCGTTAAGAATCGCAATGGAATATTGCTTCTTATTTGCGAGCTGGCCAACATATTTGGCAGTGTAACCAACATCGCCCTTCTTGTATTGGGCCCGGAGTTCAATTTGGCGCTCAAACCACCAGTCCGGACGTGAATCATTGGTGAAATATCTGAAGTCGTGATACTTGGCATTGTTGTCTGTACTGCTGATGACATTTGCTGAACCTGAAACATTTGTAGGAGTATAGTCAAGCGTGACGCTAGGATCAATGTTGCCATTTACACCATTGCAAAGGGCGCTGACCTGCACTGGGAAGAGATCTGTGGCATCAATACCAGCATACTTTTTCAATGCAACCGCAGGGATAATAGAGGGATAGTGACTCTGAATAATGGCTCCCAAATCAAATACCTCGCCTCTGATGGCAACGTATGAGTCGTGCCCGTTTTTACCGTCACGGTCGGAGATCTCGGCGGCGGAATAAACGTATTGACGAGGACATATGAGTTGAGGGAAGATGACGATGAAGAAGACAACGAAGCCACAGGCCAACCAAATCATCAGATTGATAGCAAGCTTCTCACGCCATGCCATACGGACGTCTTTCCGCTTCATTCGACCGACCCACTTGATGAGGAAATCCGGGATCAAGAAAGTCATAAGGTAAACAAGAGCCACCCATCGTTTGCGACTTCCTGTGACGGGCACAGTATCGACTTCCTCCATTTTCTTCTGATTGCCCTTGACAGCCATCTGTTCCCTTGTCTCCAAGTTGCGAAACATATCGCCAGAATTGAAGGCTGAGGCGCCCGCCTCTGATTTAGCGTCGACTTCGCGGCCGTGAAAGTAACCTTGCTTTGTCTCGTCACCGTACATGAAAGCCCCAGGAGAAGCCCGAGATGTCATGAGGTTTACTCTGGAATCATCAAAGCTTCTGTCGTTGCCCTCTATAGGCGGTGCCACATGCTCGCCAAGATCACTGACATCCGTGTCGAAGAAGCGTCCTCCAGTAAAATCCTTTTCGCCAGATTTTGCAATCGTGGCCCAGCACCTTTCACTAAGGAAGACTCCAGTGGTGCCCACTCGAGCTTCGTTGCCAGGCCATCGCTTCTCGCTCAATACCATCTCTGCTTTCTCTCTTTCACTGCCTATTAACATGTCATTTGCTTCAGCAAGGCCTAAAAACTCGCCAAATGGTAAGAACAGGCTGAAGTCTGCATTACGCAAACGTTGGCTGATCTCAGCTATTCCAAATGTTTGGATTTGACTGCGGACACACTTGCTATCGAATTGATTGGCGATACGGCGGTCGTTCGGTTTTAGACAGAAAACAAAATAAGGATTAGTGTTGGTCGAGGAGATAGATTTTGTAATGTTCTCCAGCGACGAGAGAAACTGGCCAGAGGCACCTTGGTCAACACGACCGAGGACGGGGTCCCTTTTGCGGCCTTCAGCAGATGTTTTCTGTAGGTTTCCAGTTGAGGCGTCCAGTTCCTCGTTTGAGTGAGTGGCGCTCGTGGTACGTGCATCAAGTCTTCCAGGCCTGGCGCCTCTGCGTGCCATACTTGGCATTCTCGATGGCTTCGAGCTAACCTGAGCCTGCAACACTGCAGTCTTCTCATTGGGGTGCATCACGGTGTGCAATGCTTCCTGCCCAAACAGTTCTCTGACGAAGTCGCTCTTGGTGGAGTTGATCAGATTCATCAAGTCTCCTGGGATAACCTCTCCATTCTCTTCTACCAGCCCGTTGATTGGATAGTCCACTTCGCCAGCAAAATGCCGTACCGTAAAGGATGCTGCGGGATTGTGCGTAGTAAAGTTGCTGCCAGGCATTTTGGCTGTCGCACTCCCTACAGTTATCGCCGGATTTCTGTTTTCGAACCGCTTTCGAATGCTATCCAAGAATTGCAAGTCCGTTCTTCCGCGTCGCGTCTGGTCGTTCAGTATACTCAGGAGGCCATTACCATGCTTGAGTAGTCCGCGGACCGCGTCCGTATTGTCAAAGTAGCTTGTTGCTGGAACACTAACGTCCTCGCTCTCCATCAAGTCGGCTTTCCTTTCGAAAAAGCTCTGAAGAGCAAAGTTATAAAGCGTCTCGGTTGCCGCATTGTTGAGAAGTTGGTCTAAAATCGAGCCTGTCGATGCTGACTGCGAAAAGCCTGGAAAGTCGATGATCGATATGGTGTTCGCAACTTGGTCTTCCACAGCGCACGTTCTTTGATTGATCTGCTCAATGACATATGCAACTAGTAGAGAATAGAGAGTTCGTGCTAACTCGTCTGCGTTCTCTCGAGCACCCTTAGGATCTAGCATGACCGTGACTCGTTCCCGGTGTATCGTCTTTGTCTTGTAGCCAAGACTTGTTTCTAGATCTTGCATACTCAAACCAAGGAAAGCAGCCACTATGCCCAGGACCTCGCGATTTTTCACTGTAGTCACTGTCTCTCCGCCTTCATGAGAGTAGCCGCCGCTATCGTCCGCCGAAGGAAGGGTCGACTGACTGGTGGTGAACTCCAATTGGCCGATGTGAAGGATACTTGCAAGAATTTGGCATATTTCGGCGATATCCCCTCGTGGGAACTCCAGTTTTCGTAAAGCTGTCTTGAGATGCTGGAAGCCTTCGGTGTCGTTGATACCGACCTTGAGCTGTGTGGGGTGACCCAAGTATCGCCACCTCTTGTGACCTATATTCCCAGACGACCTATTACCAACACCACCTTCTGCTACGATGCCCGGTTGGTCCAAGCCAAGATGTGCCTTCTCTGCAGCGCTGGTCCCGGCCAAAAGGTAATATAGAACGTGAAAGCTTCGTTCGCCCGTCGGAACCGAGGCTATTCTGCTCCTTTCTAATCGATGATCCAGCAACTTCCCTCCAATGAGGGTTGGGTTCATCGTCGATGAAGCGTCATACTGCAATTCGTAGAAGAGGCCGGCTTTGGAAGCAGTTGGGGAAGTGAGAGATTTCGTAGTAGTGAGCGTGTCGAACACAAATGCAGCGAGAGAAAGCTTGGTGGATAGCGGCGTCGAAGAGAAGGAGAGGATTGAAGAGAGCAAATGCGACCGAATTGTTGTCTTGCCAGAACCGGATTCGCCCAGAAAGACGACAGCTTGGTTCTCACCTCGCCCGCCTAGCCTCGACCAAGCTCTTCCGGCCAAGTCCTCGGCCTCGCCCATGGCACTTCCCAATTTTCCGCCATCTGGACCTTTTGTCGAGGTAGTGTAGGTATTGAGGGAGACGAGGGCCTGAGATGATAATCTCGACACTGGGAGGGAGACGTGGAAACGGCTTGCAAGATGCGCTGTCAGATGAGTGTCTGACTGTAGATGAGTGGGCAAGGCAGGTAATGATGGTTGTGCGTGCGAAGGAGTCGAAGCATTGAGTGAGGGGAGAGCCATGATGATGGCTTCAAAACAACGCCTCGGGTTAGAAATATCCAGGTGCGGAGAACCGGTGGGGCCGTAAAGAGGCAGCGACTTGGAAGCCAATCTTGGGCAGTCGTGGCAGTGGATAAAGGGGAGGTCGGTGCAGAGTGAAAGCAGATGGAGTTGATTCCCTAGACGCAGAAGACTAGATCATTTGGAGGATGCTGCGGAGAGGTAGATGCTACCAAGGAGTGAAGGCAAAACCAGATCGTGAGGATGTACGCAATGGAGCGAGTGTGTCTAAAGGAAACAAGAGAGGCTATACAGAAGTCAACGAAAAAAACACCTCGCTATCGTGGATGAGGAGAGGAAGGTTCCTAGTGGTCACTCGTACGGAGTACCGGAGTGGATCCCAAGTTTAGAACTAGAGTTTAGCCCCGGGAACGCGATGATTTACGAGATGCACGTTGCCACAGCCTACGGAAGTACCATGGGTCCAGTCCTGTTGACATTGCGCTCTACAATAGTTCCAACTATACGACATAAGTCAGTAACGCTTCCACTACGGTTCTACTCTACATTGTCATGCCCGTTGTCTTGTTTGTTGACAAGAGACCTCAGGAGACAACCCTTTTCCCCCTCCACAGCAGATAAATATCACTAGTTCTAGTTCTAGTGCTAATCTGCACAAGGGTTCAAAGCTTCGCCCTGCGCAACATAGGAGATCTTGAAAAGGGGGTTAAACGCCATCGAGGATGTGTCAATGGATTGGCGTGCTTCGATAGATCGTAGTCCGTGTGATTGGTCATGGTTCATATGGCCGTTCACTCTCTGCTACGTAGTACCTGGGCCATCGCAGGGAAACCTCGTGGTGGAAGGGGGAGTGAATACGAGTTGATCTTAGCGTATTTATTGCGGCTTACTATTTCGGTCAGCGTGGCGCCGGTAGGGGCTCGCTCTAGGCTCTTTAGGGTTGTTTGATTTTCGGACCGCCGACCACGACAACCACACCAGTGCCATCATCCTCTTCCTTCACTTTGCTCCCAGGAGAAGAAGCCGAATCTCAATCATTCCTCCAGCAGTCTCATTCGTTTGCTTTCCTACATCTCCGTCACTCGCTTCTCACTTTCGTTACTGCGCAAAAGAGCCTCGTTTCGTCTTCGAGCTCCCGGCTCTATACACTTCCGCCATCAATTGCGAGGCACTTCGAATACTCGAGTCCAACACTCTTCGGATCTGTGAAAGGCTTGCCCTACAGAAAACCAAGAATAATCATCGTTGGGCACTAATTGAAGGAGCCCTGTGGGGTTAGCATTGGATTGAGAAGTTTCAACATGTCGATGTCCGCCTTCAATCGCATGTCAACCGTTTCGGGTGCCTCGACCCCGACTGGCGCCCGCTCTACAGCTCAGCAATCGACCCAAGTGTCAACTACTACCCTGCTCAATGCATTACACACCGCCTATGCTTCGGCCCAACCGTACCGGCTTGACGCGAGTACAACATTGGTAGTCAATACCTGGCTAACGGCTGCCAATCCCGGTCCTGGGGCTCAGCGAGGTGGAACAGTCGACAGTGAGCTCGCAAGGCAGGCATGCGAACATGCTCGGCGGCGAGCAGAGGACGCCTGCGTGGTCCTAGGGTAAGATCTCTGGGGAAGCAATGCCAGAATGCAAGTGCTAATGGACCCGCTATAGATCCTTGCATCATTCTGCTCCCTCGCTACTCTCACCTTTTATATCTACACTCCCTCTAGCAGTACCATCCTCCCTTCACACAGCTCTGGCTGCTCTAAGGCCATTCACACACTGTGTCACGCCATATAATCCTACAACTCCAAGGCATATAGCACTGGCAACTACATTTAATCTGACCCTTGCAGGTAATATCAGCGCCGCATCGTTATCTCTTTCGCATTCTGGCATCGACATTCGCAGAGGACTCCTCAGTCTACCCCAAGAAGAAGGATATCGAGCATTCGACGTGTTTTACTACCTCCTTACATCCGCTTCAACCCCGGCAGAAAGAGAATTCTTGAGTCTGAAACATCCTTCGGCATATTCTTTACTCAACCGGTCCGGCACGTACGCGCCGCCAACCTATCTGCCCGCGGCTGATGACACCGCTTCGGCAGAAGACTTTCGATCCTCACTGAAAGAAATTGGCATTAAAGGTTCCGCTCATCGACATTTGATCTCTACTCTTGCGGGCTTGCTCAAGCTTGGTGAAACGGTTGGCCTTCTGATCGACCAGGAAGACCTAGAAGACATCTGTGAAGATGTTGGGGGTCTCCTCGGACTTGAGCCCGAAGTACTCATGCGAAAGTGCAGCACAGACGAACGTGGGATCCTTATTTCAGGTATATACGAGGCCTTGGTCGACTGGGTTTTGATGAAAGCCAACCACGCTATCTGTGCGGAGCTACAAAAACCCAAGGATGGAGATGATTCGAGTGAGAGCGGAGCTGGCGCTCGAACTCCGAGAACAGACGAAGATGATCGCGATACCGTGAACATCACAATAGTAGAAATACCTGCCCAGGATCTTGGAAAAGCCGTGGCCCTTCGTGGCGTTTTTGACGATAATTTGGGTATCAATGCAGAGATGAAAGAAGATGGCATCGATGTTTCAGCTCCTGGTACATCTATCGTCCGAGATATGCAGAACGCTGTCTCGGACGTTGCTGCGGATATGGGCTTAACAAATGGTCCAGTGGCACGTGACCGAGCCTTGGAGCGAGAACGTCAGGAAGAGGTTCTGGAGAGAGTCGGAGCAGATGCGGAGATGGGCGGATTTCTCAGGAAGATATTATACCCGATAGAAGGCCAGGGGATTGCGGGTGGCATGAACGCCCCGATGGATCTCCCAGCGGTACTCGGAAGTAGCAGGATTTGGTACCACCTGGCTTTACACCCAACAGACGAAGCACTTCATAATCTTGGCACTTTGGCTTCTACTACATCTGCCTGGTCTGCTGGAACGGTCTCCAAACAGCTTCGGACATGGAGACTCCCAGAATGGGCGAACTATCGGAACAGGAGTCTGGATTTTACCGCCGACTTCGACTTGGACGAATTTTGCACTCGATATGCCCGGCTTGGTTGTCAAGAAGGCCGTGATGGCGTCGAGAGCTGGATTCTTGAACGTGGTTGGAGCAATGGTGAGGTCGTTGTGGGACACGAGCGGGTCTGGATTCGGGAATCAGCATGGTGGGAGGCAGAAAGCATGCTGGATCTCAAACCTATGGAAAGTTCTGCTTACGTGCAAAACAACTTCGAAACAATGAGTGCCGGAGGTATGGAGAACGGTCATTCTGCCGGGACAATTCACCGAAATGCGAGTGGATTCTTTCCCCCCATCTATGAGGAGAATGGCAGTCGAGAGGACGTGTTACAACGGCAGCAGAGTAGGGCTACGATGGGTCAAAGGTCCTTGGGTGCAGCAAAGTCCATTGCCCCCACCATGGCCCGTACTCTCAACACCATGCCTGGTGACTATGGCCTTGGTGCTAAAGGAGACGACACAAGGGGACAAATCACCTATTATGATGACGAAACTGGGGAATATACCAATGACCCTGAGTTGGCTAATCCAAAAGCCATTGTTTCTGAGCCTGTGGACAAGTCCCGTCGTGCCTGGGTAGCTTTTGTCTGGGCGCTGACTTTCTGGATACCCTCCTTTCTGCTTCGCCACATCGGTCGTATGAAGCGGCCAGATGTTCGGTTTGCCTGGAGGGAGAAAGTGGTCTTGGTGCTGCTTATATTCTTGCTCAACGCTACCGTCGTCTTCTACATCGTTGAATTTGGGAAGCTGTTATGTCCCAATATGGATAAGGCTTGGAATGCGAAGGAAGTCGGATATCATACTGGCGACAATGATTTCTGGGTCAGTATTCACGGCAAGGTTTACGACATCTCGAAATTCTGGAAGGTGCCGCATGGAGACATTGCTCCTGTCGCCGACAAGACTTCAATGCAGCCTTTTGCCGGCATGAACCTCGACGAGTATTTTCCTCCACCTCTGTCTAGGGCTTGCAGGTTTCTTGTGACTAGCGATAGTGCGCCACCCATTCTGCTTGCGAACAATAGTAACACCATCCAAAATACTGCAGCCATACACAAATCCGGTCCGATCAATCAGCCAGACAAAGCAACTAAATTGCACGACATAAATTGGTACACCGACAGGTTCCTACCAAAAATCCAAGAATATTACAAGGGTGATCTTGTGACGAAAAAGGGATCAGTCTACTCTCAAGGACAAAACGATGCTAGAACGTGGGTGATCCTGAATGGCAAAATCTATGACTTGACAGATTATTTCTATACCCGAAAAACAGAGGGAAACGTTGGCATGTATTCCTTCATCCCTGAGGAAGTTGCAGATGTGATCCAACAAAACGCTGGCAGCGACATCACAAGCCAGTGGAAATTCAACGATCCTAGGTACGAAAAGACACTAGACTGCATGGAGAATGCTTTCTACGAGGGAAAGACGGATTTCAGGGATACCCCAAGATGTCAAGTCAACAACTATATCTTACTCGCCTTTACGATCATTCTATGTGCCGTCATCCTGACGAAATTCCTTTCTGCTCTCCAGTTCGGGTCCAAGCGCAGGCCAGCAGCCCAAGATAAGTTCGTGATCTGTCAGGTACCAGCCTATACTGAAGGTGAAGAGCAGCTGCGGAAGGGTCTCGATTCTCTCACCGCCCTCCAATATGACAACAAGAGGAAATTGATCTGCGTGATGTGTGATGGTATGATCGTTGGTGGCGGTAATGATAGACCCACGCCCAAGATCGTGCTCGATGTTCTTGGGGTTGATCCTAAGATCGACCCGCCAGCACTACCGTTTAAGTCAATCGGACAAGGTAGTGAGCAGCTTAACTACGGCAAGGTCTACTCAGGTCTCTATGAATATGAGGGGAACGTGGTTCCCTATATCGTCATAGTCAAAGTGGGCAAGGAGTCCGAACAGATCAAGTCAAAGCCTGGAAACCGCGGGAAACGAGACTCCCAAGTCATGCTGCTCAGTTTCCTTAATCGCGTTCATCACCGTTCGCCAATGTCACCACTCGAGCTTGAAATGTTTCACCAAATTAACAATATCATTGGCGTGGACCCTGAACTGTACGAGTACCTCTTCATGGTAGATGCAGATACCAGCGTGAAGGAAGATTCATTGAATCGCCTCGTCGCCAGTTGCGCCAACGATGCGAAGATCGCGGGCATTTGCGGCGAGACTAGTCTGGAGAATGAAGAGCATAGTTGGTGGACGATGATCCAAGTCTATGAATACTACATCTCTCATCATTTGGCCAAGGCTTTCGAGTCGCTGTTCGGTTCGGTCACATGTCTGCCGGGATGGTAGGTCTTCCATATCTCTCCTGTCGTGCCTTCAGCTAACACGTTCCCAGCTTCTGTATGTATCGACTTCGAACTGTCGATAAAGGTCGGCCATTGATCATCTCCGACAAAGTCATTAATGACTACAATGCCTGTAACGTGGATACCTTGCACAAGAAAAACCTTTTTGCTCTTGGAGAGGATCGATATCTTACCACACTTATGACCAAACACTTTCCGCAAATGTCATATAAATTTGTACCGGACGCTTACGCAAGCACAGCCGCGCCAGAGACGTGGGGTGTGCTCCTGTCCCAGAGACGTCGTTGGATTAATTCCACAGTCCATAACCTAGCGGAGTTGGTCTGGCTGCCAGACCTTTGCGGCTTCTGCTGCTTCAGTATGCGTTTCGTTGTATTCATCGACCTCTTCGGAACGATTATCCTGCCCGCTACATGTGGTTATCTGGGTTATCTGATCTACCGCGTCGCAACGCATACTGGACAATTTCCGTTGATCTCGATCATCATGATAGCAGCTGTGTACGGCCTCCAGGCTGTCATATTCATTCTCAAACGACAATGGCAGCATATCGGATGGATGTTGATATATCTTCTGGCTTTTCCCATCTACTCGTTTGTTCTCCCTATCTTTTCATTCTGGAATCAGGACAACTTCACTTGGGGTACAACTAGAATTGTCATTGGAGAAAAGGGCAATAAGCAGATTGTGGCCTTAGAGGACGAAGGCTTTGATCCGCGAAGTGTCCCATTGCAGCGGTGGGACGACTACGCTGCCGCCAACAACCTCCCTGGTCGTCGCGTTATGGCGGGTAACATGGAGAAATACTATGACGATGATTTTGGAGACAAGGGCTTCGAAATGGATGATGTTCACTCGGTCTACTCGTCTGCGAAGCCGGCTTCCACCATTCTTACCGGCTTTCACAACGCTCCACCTACCTACGTGCCACCTCAGTCTCCCGCTGCTTTCGGCCATCCAACGAGGCAGTCCACGCACTCCCTCGCGTCTTACAAAGACTCACCTCAGTACCCCCGCTCCCATTCAAGACTCCAATCCGTGACAGGCATGAGCGATCACTACCAAGACCAGCCATACCAGCGGATGAACATGCCAAGCACAGACAATCTCATCGCTATGCAATCGCCGCCTCTGCGTCAGAGCCGCAGTCAGCTCGGCTATGGTAGCAGACCCGCTAGCACCATAGATTTCCAGCGAGCATATAATGGCCCTGACGACAACGCGATCGCTGACGCTGTACGGAGCTGTCTCACCGAAGTTGATCTCGATAATGTGACGAAGAAGCAAGTGAGGGCGCTGGTGGAGCAACGGTTGCAGACGGAGTTGACGGGCGAGAAGAAGGCATTTTTGGATAGGCAGATTGATGCCGAATTAGCGGAAATGTAAATGGTATTGGTCATGAAAAAGCGCGGGTATGGGTATTTACGAACTTTAATGGCTATCGCATTGGAGGAAGGGGTCATGATTGGGTTAGAGCGTAACTAGGCGTATGTATCTACTGCTGGGCTTTTGCATTGCCAAATGGACATTCTTGTACAACAGCCTCTTCGAAACTCGCTCTCGCTATCGCCATCGGAAGCAGTCGGCTTTTTTGGGGCATCAAGGCGACGTGACGATCGCTAGGCTCTGCTCCCCTTTTCTCCCAGTATATCCTCCTTAGACAGCTCCACCGTGTCCTATCCGTGATCTAATGATTCTCGTCACATACTCATGGTGCAATGCAAATGAAGGAGCAAGAGAGCGAGATCAAGATCCACTTCCAATAGAAGTTTCGAATGAGAGCGACGGAGTATTTGGACTCGGTCGTCAAGGTTTGTAACGAATGGTGTAGCTTCAAGTGACAGCTTCATCGACTCAGGGCGGGAATATGATGAAGAGTCTCCGCTGAACCCTCTGCTAGTTTCTGAAAGAGGAATTCGGTTGTTCAGAACCGGTATTCACGACTTTCTAGACCTCTTCCTACACACCTTCGGACGGAAGTCTGTCGTGTTGCAGATAGAAGCAACACAAATGTGACTACTAGACAATTTTCCTCACCAGGTATCGTCAGAAGATGCGCTTGACAAACAGGAAGAGCAGGGATGGGCAGATTAGGGCCAAGGATGGCGCTGGGGCTGTTGCAGAATGGGTGGTGAGCAACGATCGGGGAGGGATTGTGGCGGTATAGTGATATAGGGTTTTACACACGGATCCGTGTTTTGAGGGAAAAGATCTTGACGATATAGATCTGGGTTTGCTCGGTGGAGTCCCTACGTATCTTAGGCGAGGGCTGGATCGATGGATGGACGATAGCACTTAGAACGAGCCGCGTTGGGGAGATTGGGGATGTTGGCGAACCCAAACAAACGGGGGCTTCAGGAATGATGGCACCCAGAAGGACAGATTCGACATCCTTCATGGTGTAATAGCATCAATCTTGAAGGGAGGGTCGTAGTCTTTGGCGAATGCTTGAGAGGCTCGACGGCACACTGGCATAGAATAGTGTGATGGATAGAGATTCGGACTCTGTGTCTACACACCTGCTGAACTCATCATCCGTTAACTGAGCGTTCCAAATCTTTTTTCCAATCTCAGGTATTACTGGGAGAGCTGTCAATGATTGCGAATACGTTCTCTGATCAATGCTGTGAGGATGTCGAACATGGTGGGTTGGTGACCAGCTCCATCAGTTGGCCGCCCTAGACGCTCTTGCTGGTAGCCGATATGGCCGATAGCAAGTAAGTATAGTGACATCTACTCGATCAACAGTCTTTTTACAGGATGAACTTAGGGACTGTGGATGTATCTCATCAATTCAACCAGAACGATGATGGCTGTAATAGCTTTGTGAAGGATTCTAGAACTAAGTCTTGTCCCTCTTGACTGGCCATAGCGCTTGGAGGGACAGTACTAGCTGGAAAATAACATCACTTAATGATTGTATATGAGCGTGGATGAATGACATAGGGTAGCTTCGTCAACTCGTGATCATGGCTACTGTGATGGTCAGTCCACCCCCCCGCAGCTCGGAAGCTCTGTGGATGCACTATGTGCCTGAGGTCCCCCTGACTCCCGGAGGAATTGTTCAAGGTCAGATCTGCAATCATCACAATCTTCGCACCCTGCATTCATGTGCCCGCTGCCGCTTGGGTGTGCATGATGTAACAGGATGCCTGCAGCGCTACACGGGCCTTGCACATGGTCATAAGCTTCCCTACAATGCTCACTTGTTTGCATCCGAATGAGGATATTCTTTAGATGAGGTGTTTTGTCCTTTCTAGCACACAAAAGACAGCGGAAAGCTTCACAGAAGTTCTCTGGTGTCTGTAGAATGTGATCCTCTTCGAGTGCTAGAGAAAGCTTTTCTAGGGACGGTGGTAGCCTCTTCGGCCAGGTTAAGATGTCGCTTCCATCAGCATTGAACAGCAGAGCGACATCTGTATCAATCGTACGCAAACGTTCAAACCCGTGGAGACTTCCCAATGAGGTTGTTTTGTACCCTGAAGCTCGCAACGTCAAGCTTTCTAGTGTATGGCTCGCGTTGGACATGAGAGCCTTGCTGAGCGATATGGAGTCAAAAGGCCCTTGATGGTAGCTTTCACAGTATCGATGGGTCTTCCAAGTGAAAGACTGAAGGCAAGAGGTTTGTGTGATCAATTGGCTGAGTGGGTTGGTACCAATAAAGCCTCCTGTGAAAGCCAGCTCGGATATATTGGATGTGTATCCAAGGTAATAGGGGTCAAGCTCTTCAGATGCATCAGTGATACAGAGCGATCTGACATGCAAAGATTGGACAGAGGGAATCAACATGTAGGCCTGGAGTAGATTGCAATCATCCGCTACATCTCCGTCGTGGCGACTCTCTTAGTCGACGGTGACTTGTCTCAACTGTGAGAGATACGACTGATTCTTTGTATGTACGATGTGCTGAATTGTCTTTCTAACCTTTTCTTGTGACGGTTGACAATAGAGATCGTGTACTAGGGTTTGCAAGTTGGGCATATGCAGCAACAGCAGAGCTATGATCGGATCCTCATCCCCACCGCGGATTCTGGTAATCCATTCTCCGCTTTGATCAGGAGGAATCGTATCCGCTGTCCGAACGGCATGCTCGAGATGATCGAGCATATGGGCAGGATAAGACATATGGTACTTTGACAAGTCTGCTGGATCAGGAATTCTGTGCAAAGGTTTCCAGCAATCATGCCAGTAGGTCAGATGAAGATCAGTGACGTAGAGTGCGATGCGAGGATTCTGGAGGATGGTGATGAGGTGCTCAGCAAACCAATTGCCGACGTCTTTTCCAACTCCTACCTCAGGCGGTTCGAGGCTGGTGTACTGTCTCTTCAGCTTTCGATGTTCCTGGAGGAGTGGAGCGGCTAAACGGTAGACGTGCTTCGCTATGGCTGATAGAGACTCAAGATCCCCTGGGTCTGCTTGCCATAAGATCTTCGACACCAGCTCATTGGGCAATTCTGCGAAAGAGGCCATTATTCTTGTTGAGTTGTGTAATTTTTAAAGAATATACATTACCGCGCCCTTTTGATATGTTATTCATCTACTTAGGCTACTGTTGAGAGGCATCACGGTCCTGAGGACGTGATAGGCAGTACCACCTAACGATGCCACGCTGCCTGACGCTGCCTGCAGTGCCTGCATCCTAAAGTATCCCTATTATCACCACTCGGCCCGCTCCAGACGCGGTGCCGACAGCCCGAGGGCGCTAGAACTACAACCAATGCAGGCGCCAAGCTAAGCATAGCTCCAGGCTCGCTTGGAACAACCGGATCAATCCCTATGTCAATATGAACAATGTCGAACAAGCGAATAGAGCAGGCAGAGGTAGAAAAGTATTGGGAGATATTCTCGCCTCTAGCCGATGGCGGTAAATATCTCACCGGCGCCCAAGCAGCCTCCGTCCTCAAGAACAGCCAGCTGCGAGATGACCAGCTCGAAAGAGTCTGGGATCTCGCTGATGTGGACAATGATGGCAATCTGGACTTTGAGGAGTTCTGCGTGGCTATGCGGGTTATCTTTGACCTTGTGAACGGCGTACGTCTATGGAATTCAAACATCTAGAATTTGGGAAGCTGTCTATACAAGACTATCCTCCGAGCTGACCTAGACTTCCAGGAATACGCAGATGTTCCTTCCACTCTGCCCGACTGGCTCGTGCCTGAGTCTAAAGCCCACCTTGTCCAAGCCACCCGCGCTCTCTCGGGGAACCAACCCTCATTCTCCCCCATCTCCCCCTCTTTCACCGACGACGATGATGACACAGCGGGCCTCAAAGATGGTTTCGACTGGTATATGTCACCCGCTGACAAGTCAAAGTACGAATCCATCTACACAGCCAACAAATCACTCCACGGCGCCCTTACATTCCAGTCTCTCGAACCATTGTACTCAAGTCTAGACGTGCCAGATACGGACCTACGCTCGGCGTGGAACCTTGTCAATCCAGCCTCGGAGCCCGCAATTGGAAAGCACGCAGCACTGGCATTCCTACACATCCTAAACAACAGACACGAAGGCTACCGCATCCCACGTTCGGTCCCCTCCTCCCTTCGTGCGACATTCGAACAAGGTCAAATCGACTACAACCTCGAGAACAGAGGCGTGAAGTCAAAAGCCTTATCGACGCAGCGTTGGGGCGATGACGACGACAGAGAAACGACTACGGGCCGCAAAGCCAAATTCGGAGACACCTACCTTAGCCGGTTAGGCGCCGGTGGGAAGAGTAGTTACCAACCAACCGGCACAGATTTCAGCACTACGCGAACAACAGAGGATTGGGAGGAAGTTCGACTGAAGCGCCAATTACAAGATCTAGAGGACAAGATCAACACCATAGAATCGAGGGCAAAAGGGAAGGGCGGCAGAAGGAGAGAAGCAGAGAGCAAGCCGGCGCTTGTGAAGCGGGAGCTAGAACTCTTGCTCGAATACAAGCGGAAAGATATACGGGAATTGGAGAGAGGAGAAGGGAGGAGCAAAGTTGGGGAGAGCTTGCGGGGAGTGGAGGATGAGATCAAGGGCGTAAGGGAGATGGTGGAGGGGCTGGAAGCTCATTGGAAATCGAGAGAAGTGGTGCTGGAAGATTTGCGAAGGCAGGTTGAAGAGGAGAAGAGGGCGGGGAGATAGGCATTGGGACTGGTAATGGATTGATGCTAGGGACAGACGAAGGAATGTAAATAGTAGGCTAAAGCGGGTAAGATAGCGTGCGTTGCATGGTATGGTATCGTACCCTCATTCATATTCTGGAGTGACCATGCCGCTGACTACATCCTGGTCGAATTAAGCTTTACCATGATTTTCTCCAAAACATCTCTTTGGGCCACAACTCGATTTCGCATGTCTTCGTCCTAGAGTAATCTCATGCATCTTCAGAGGCATTCCCAGACATCTACTTAGCCACACCTTGGCCGCTCGCATCACATTGGTGCACAAGTCCTTCGTTCTCGAGCTTCGGATCAATGACACAAGCCTTTTAGTCAGGTCGTATTTCGACATCAGGTCAAGGAGCGTTAGTCAATGACATGGTATGTCGAAACAGCAACAGGAATGATTTCGAAAGTGGTTTCAATGGAGGGAATTGCATGCTTGCCATTTGGATTGATACAAAACGCACGATTGAGACAACTATTGGATCAGACTAATGATTGACTTTTGTGAAATATTTATGTAGTGTTATTTGCTTAAGATCGACTTGGAAATACGGTCAGTGTACGATCGCTCACTGCTGCCCCCCCTGGTCATTATCTCCATCATCCTGCTGGCCGTTGTTTCCTCCATGTCGATGCTTGCCCTTGTTTCCGCCTGGAGCCTTGGTCTTCTGTGGTGCCACACATTTCGTGCAGATGGTCTTGGTACTGGTGACCACGACAGTCGAGATGCTCGTTGTGACTTCAACTGAGGTTGTGTGTCCATAAGTCTTTGTGCTTGTCACTGGGCAGCTGGTGATGGTGGTGTAGACAATTTCGGTAGTGTAATCGACGGCAGTGGACATTGGGGGATTGCTTGGTACAGACCATGTGCTCGAGGATGTTACGGTGGGTGTGGCCGTGGGGATTGAGCTGGTGCTTGGAGCTGTACTCGATGGTTGAGACCATGCGCTTGAGGGTGTGGCCGAGGGAGCGGATGATGTGCTTGGAGCCTGGCTCGTGGTTTGTGCAGATGATGTGGAGGGTGCGCTGGATGAAGAAGACTTGCTGCTGATTGTGCTGAAGATGGAGCTGGAGGAGCTGGAACTAGAGCTGACTACGCCGGAGTCAGGCGGGTTTAGGCTGTACCCGTAGCTGCAGGATACGCTGTAGTATCCGCCGTTACGGTATTGCCCCACGTTGGTGTCATAAGGTGTTCCGTAGGTCTTGGTATAAAGAGCACAGTGTGTACCGTCCACCACGCCATCCTGTGCGCCGACCCAGGCATTGAAAAAGTTACATGCGTCGTAAGTGCCATCCTGTCTGGGATGAGCCATATCATAGGCTGTGTTCTGGAGACACTGTTGAGCACAAAATGCCACGTCGAGGGTCGAGCCAGCTTCAAATTTGGTTCCCATGTACGTTCCTGAATCCGGAGAATTGATGGCGCCCTTGAATGGGACTGGCCCGCTGAAACCTGATTGGCTTGATGGCACAGCGCAAACAGTCCCAGTTGGACTGCTGGAAGACGTCAAGGGAGAACCGGAGGTCTTTGTCTGGATGGAGAAGGTGGACTGAGTCGAGCTTTGGAACCAGGATGTGTTTGGCTGACTGGATGAAGCCGATGTCACAGGTTTTGTAGCTTGGGTCGATGGGCTGGAGAAGAGATCATTGCTTGAAGCAGTAGAGGTCGCCGAGTTAGATTGTGAATTGTAGCTCTTAGTCAGGGTCGCTGAAGTTTCCGATACCGAGCTACTCCGGGTCTTGGATGATGAGCTGGAGGAGAAAGACTGAATGGGTGTCTGTGTCGCTGGGTTTGTACCAATAACGCTCGAAGCTGAAGGCTTCGTTGAAGTTGCCTGTGTGCTAGATGGTTGACTTGAATAGCTTGAGAAGCTTTGGTTTAGCTGGCTGAAGCTGGTCACGGATTGAGAGGAACTCTGCGAAGAGCCTGCTTGCGAGATTGGCTGGCTGGAGCTGGTCACTGGCTTTGAGAAGCTCGGCGAAGAAGATGCTTGGGTAGTTGGCTGGCTAGAGCTGGTCAACAGCTTGGTAGAGCTCTGTGAAGGGGAGACCTGCGTGCTTTGGCTTGCTGCCGATACAGTAAACGTAGGCGTAGTGGTCCAGGTGTTGGTGCTGCTCGGTTGACTGTTTGATATTTGGCTTGATGTGGCTGGTGCAGGGGTTGATGATTTGCTGCTCAGTATCAAAGTGCTGCTTGCTTGCCCACTTGATGCGATTGGGGAAGACGTTGCTTTTTGTGTTGAGCTCTGTTGGCTTGAGAATCCCGAAGAAGTTGGTATACCGCTTTGGATTGTGACTGACGAGGCTGGACTGGATGGAGTGGTCTTCGGTGAACTGGCCTGGGGAACTGTGCCTGTCGAAGGAAAGACGGGCGTGCTGCTCTTGGCTGTAATCGGAACACTGCTAGTCCCCGAACTAGACATGAGCTTGCTGCTCCTAGCTGTAATCGGGACACTGCCAGTACCCGAGCTATTGGTGATCGGGGTGGTACTCTTGGCTTTGGTTGGGCCAGTTCCAGTTTCATTTTCAGTTTTTGAGCTCGGAACGATGGGCATGCTGCTCTTAGCTGTAGTCGGGACACTGCCAGTACCTGAGCTGTTGGCGATGGGCGTGGCGCTCTTGGCTTTGGTTGGGCCACGACCAGTCCCAGTCTCAGTTTCACTTTCTGAGCTCGGAGTGATGGGCGTACTGCTCTTCGGCGTGCTTACCACCGTCCCGCTAGAGATTGGGGTACTCTTCTTGGGACCAGTAGAGCTCCCAGCTGACGGAGTGGACACTTTGGACGATGTTGAAAGCGTGCCTGAAGAAGCTGGCTCTGTAGGGCTTCCTAGAGCAGAGCTAGTTGTGGGCGATGACGTGGCGGGCTTACTTGATGTAACGATTTGGGAAGAGCTCTGCAGCGTAGCCTTCGAAGTGGCCATTGAACCAGAGCTCGATATGCTCGGGGAAGCCGAGGGTGTTGATGAAGTAGGCGATACAGTCGGAGAGCTTGCCGGAGTGGACATAATGACCCTTCCAGATGAGGCAGTCGTACTGCTCTTAAAAGTACCGACAGTGCCGCTAGAGGCTGGAGTGCTGCTCTCAGGAGTCGTGACGACCGATCCGCTAGAGACCGGTGTGCTAACAAGCGTACTGCTCTTGGGTGTCATAACGGCTTCACTAGATACTGGGGTACTGTTCTTTGACATTGTAACCACCGTGCCGCTAGATGCTGGAGTGCTGCTCTTGGAGTTTTTGACCGTCCCGCTGGAAGTTGGAGATCTGCTTTCAGGGGTTGTGACGACTGATCCGCTAGGAGCCGGACTGCTGTTCTTCATAGTCGTTATGATGGATCGGCTAGGCGCAGGAGTGCTGCTTTTGGGACTTGTGACCGTTGTACCACTCCCAGGATTGCTGGCTGGGGTCGTCGACTTTGACATGACAGCAGTCCCAGAGCTACTGACTGAGTTGCTGGACTTAGGTGTAGTGACCGTTATTCCGCTTCCAGAGCTTGAAGAAATTGGTGTGCTCGATTTGGGAGTAACGACCGCTGTTCCACTTGGAGGTACCAGCGCGCTTGACTTGGGCGCGGATCCACTAGAAGTCACGGGTACGCTCGACTTGGGCGTGGTGCCCACGGCTCCACTTGAAGACAACGGCGTGCTTGATTTGGGCGTTGCGACAGCAGATCCACTAGAAGAGACGGGTGTGCTTGACTTGCGCGTGGTGGCCGCAAACCCACTAGAAGAGATGGATGTGCTCGACTTCGGTGTAGGGACTGCAGATCCACTTCCAGAAGTGGAACTTGGAGTGGCCTTTGATGTGGTAAGTGTCCCGCTGGAGACTAGCGTGCTGCTTTTGGAAGTAGTAACGCTCCCTGAAATTGCCAGGCTAGTTGAGAACCCAGAAGACGAAGAGCTTGGAGAAGTGCTCAGGATTGGCGTGCTGTTCTTTGTCTTTGTGTTAGGTACCGTACCCGAGCTTGTCTTCGAGGTACTGATGGGCGCGGCTCCAGAGCTTGCTGGGCTGGTGCTGCTCTTTGGCGCAATGCTGGAGACTGGAATGATACTCCTCGCTGTTGTCAGGGCTCCAGAGCCAGTCGAGGACACTATTGGCGAAGTAGACTTGGGGGCAGTCCCGGTACTGGAGAGTGTCTTAGTTGATTTGAAACTGAGACCGCTTGAAGGCACTGATGATGGTGATGTACTGCCAGTGGAGACTGGAGAGCTCTTTGATACCGACGACGGAACGCTGCTGCCAGTAGAGCCAGGTGAACTTTTGGGCACTGAAGACAAAAGGCTACTCGAAGCCGTTCCATGTGACCTGCCGCTGCTTGACGGGGCCTGTGAAGGGCTGCTGGCTTGGCTCGAAGGCTTGGCTGAAGTCGAAGAGGTCACCGGCGATGAGCTCGAGGGCTTACTAGAGGCTGGACTTGCCTGCGAGCTCGAAGGTTTGCTCGAGGCAGTAGTCACTTGGGAGCTCGAGGGCTTGCTCGAGGCGGTAGTCGTTTGCGAGTTTGACGGCTTACTCGAAGACGCTGCTTGAGATGATGCGCCCTTGCCAGAAGACATTGACTGAGTAGATGATGCCGTCTTGGCAGAAAAGGTTGACTGGGTAGAGGATAAGGCCTTGCCAGAAGACGTTGGCTGAGTAGATGGGGATGCATTACCAGAAGACATTGGCTGAGTAGACGGCGATGCTTTGCCAGAAGATGCTGGCTGCGTAGATGATGAGGCCCTACCAGAAGACGCTGATTGATTAGATGTTGAGGCCTTGCCTGAAGACATGGCTTGAGTAGATGATAGAATCTGGCCGGAAGATGTTGGCTGAGTAGACGAAGCTTTGCCGGAAGACATTGGCTGAATAGATGATGAAGCTCTGCCGGAAGACGTTGGCTGAGTCGATGAAGCCTTGCCAGAAGACGTTGCTTGTGAGGACGATGGATTACCAGACTTAGAAGAGAGGGCTGTGGTTCCCTGGGCCGACCTGCTGTTTGATACAGTCGCTTGCGGAGTTTGACTGGTCGTACTGAAAGAAGCGGATGTGCTGGACGGAGCATTCATGGACTGGCTGCTCGAAAGAGAGTTGGATGGGACTCCGCATGTTCCAGATTGCGTAACGGTCAAAGTCACCGTTTCTTTGCCGCTGTCATGAGACAATTGACTGCTGACAGCAGTCGATTGCGATGTTTGGCTGCTAATATGGGAGGATGGACTGAGCGTACTTCCATGAGAAGATGTGCTATTCGCCGATGTACCCCACGGTGTTTTGCTGGTCGATTCGTGGTCGTCCCGCTTATCAATGCCGTCAACGGCTTCAGCCTCCTGGAAGGTAGCCCGAGGGGCTGCCGCGACTAGTCCAAGAATGGAAGTGAGAACGATGGTTGAATGCATGGCGAACCACGTGATGAAAGTGAGGTCTTTCGCGTGGAAGGCACGTGGTGGGACAAGTGTGTGCTTCTTGAAGTAGATTCACGTGGAAGGCTCGTTGTGTTTGGAAGGGCGAGAACGTGGAGTGGATGCTATGGTGTCAGAAACGAGGGTAACATGGCCCTTCTTATACCACATGCTCCTCGGATGGCCCTCTCATGCTCCTTTGCCGGTGCCACGAGAGACAGCATCGCATGTGCATCCAAACTACGCCAGCCGTAGTCTGGACAAAGTCAAAAGGACCGATCACACAACGGCGATTGGCGTTCCAAGTATGCATGCCATGTGAGTCAGTATGCTCCGACGTGGAAGGCAGGCGAAGGCTTACATTAAACCCAGACAAGCCTTTGCCACTCACACCACGTTTAGCCGCTCGAGATTAGAGTTGAGATGGGTCATGGCGTTCGAATGTGGAGAGGCTCGGACCTTGAAGTCATGAGGGGTTAAAGTATAGGTGAATAGTAAGAAGTAAAAGTCCGATTGCTTTCTAGGATTAATTCTGTGTAGAGAATGCTACAATGTAGGCATCAAGAAACTCCGATCACAACGGTAAGAGACTCTCAACAACTATTGATATAAGTTGAAAGCGAGATTGCATACCAGCGCGATGATTTGCCAGGAGAGCGCCCGATAGCATTGCTCAATGCTATAATGATCTCCGAAAGAAGGTTCGAAGACGGGAGCTGGTCTGGCCAGGAGAAAGCCCCCGGGGGGAAGCAGAAGGATTGTCGGTGGGGTGGATGACCGAGCCTGGAAAGTGAGTCCCGATTAGCCGTATAGTGTCACCAATGTCTGGTTCAGGCTACTTACGCCTGGGCGAAGCTTTGGTCAATCGTCGAACGAGCGTCTCATGCAGAAATTTCCTGAGCGTCAAGTCTATTCGAGCCTATACTCCAGTGACGATCTTCTTCACTTTTGGCTATTAGCAGTACTAGTGCCGTAGATCCATGATATTGACTTCTGCGTGGCAAGTGTCCGCCCGCAACCTTGACTTTGATGTACGGCGTGTAACTCGGATGTATGCTAGCTGCTAATGGAGACTTCTCTTCCCGTTGCAGGCTGGACATTTCTTCGACCGACGCTTGTGAAGCTAACCAAGCTGACACTGGGCGCTAATGGCGCTTTGGGGTTGGAACCCCCTGAGAATTTTGAAAATGTGGAAAAACTCAAGGCGAGTCAATGGCCACTGCTTTACAAGGCTCCACAATTCCGCCTTGAGAGTATGTTACTCGCGTATACTCAATCCCAATTCGATCCCGGACATTCATGAATATCTTACCCAGGTGACCAAGTGGGCTATGATCCCTAGATGAGAAGTCACCCTCTCTTTGGAATTGGTGGCAATGATCTCTCGTGTCGTTGAGATATTGTACTTCTTGGGGCGAAGTTGTGCTGGCAAGTTTGCTACAACTTACGCCAAGATGCTCGAAGCACTCATTCAGGGGTATTTGCCAAGGCCCAGCCTAGACGAGTGGCAAAATTGCCAGGACATGGGATACCGCCCGCGCGAAGAAGCAGAGCTCTTAGTTCCGGGAGGGGCTTGATACCACCATGAATTGCGAGCCAGGGAACCGCCAAGCACATGGCGTTGGCTTTTTCGGCTGGCGCAAGGTCTCCTCCAAGCTAGACTCGACGTGGCTCTCTTGCATTATAGCCACGAGATTATCGCATGGGCCCGTTTCTCTACCGTCTAATTCTGGTATGGGCGTGCCAAAGTGGCGCCAGATTGGTCGAACCATGACATCCTAAGAAAGTTTGAATGGAGTATTTTTTGAGGGCGGTATATGAACATCTAGTGTACGACGCCGCCATTACGCAATATGGACCGACAAAGTAGGCATGCAGGCAATCGCTAGCGTCTCATCGAGATACCATGTATGGTTCCGTCGCTCGTTTGGGCTCAGAAAGGCGATTCTTGGCGTTGGCTTGGTGTTTCTGTAGGCTTACTCTGAGCTGTCCACCTCACCTGCACGCTGAATACCTCTCACATATTGATGTCATCAAAGTCGACGAGGCGTCCATATCCAGAAAGCATCCTTTGGATTGTTAATAGTCCTGTAGGAAGACATTATGTTTTGTGGAAGGATTTCAAATGTCTCTCCGTTCAGGCATGATCAACGGAAGCTCATGAATAACCAGCCTAAGGGAATCAGTATCATCTGACGATGAAGTACGCTCAAAGACGTCATACCCAGCCATTACAGCCGCCTCAGAATGATGGATTTCTCATTGATTATCGAAGCACACATGCACCAGGATTGAGCGGTCGTCGGGGTGCTGGCCTAACTACGAAAAGGTTAGCGCTTGCGAGACTTTGCCTCTCTCCAAACTACGGTTGTGGTCAATACGTGAGTACCGCCCAACTCAGGCCCGTAATTGGTCATGAATGCGAACAGATCTCCCCTCCGATAGATCTCGATAGCTTACAAACAAGCAGTCTCTAGAATTGCAGAAAGTCTTAACATGCTAGGATTAAGTCGCTAATCTGTTGCTTTCAGTTCAACAACTTGGATCCGGACTACACCTACATCAACAGCGCACTATGATAGTAATCGTTGGAGAACCAACATAAGAGTAGTATACACGCATAGTAAACCCTGCAACGAAAGTAATCGGACGTGGTGCGCGAGAGTTATGTAGGAAAATGTACATTGCGGCATACATTTGCTCGCCCCCTGAGGTGGCTAGGGCAGAAATATCATAGTCCGTAGGGGGACTGTGGGAAGGGGCCTGTCCGCAGCGAGTTTGTCAGTTCACTTCATTCATGCCACCATGGATCAGCCATCGCCAGAAGCCAAGAGATTTTGCAAGATCTGTCCACCAGACCAGGTAGTATCTGGGACATTATTAGCTCCAGTGGTACGGTGCCTGGCAATATCGTACGTGGTAAGTTAATTCCGACAGCAAGGTTTGCATACCAACGACGTTTGGCGTCGCCAAAAGGAAGAATGGACCATCGCAACGGTCGAAGTGGAAGAAAGATATAGGTGCTGCTGTAACTCATCATTGGAGGCTACTACTCCGAGCCGGTGAAGGTGAAAGAAATGTGGGGCTTCGGCATCCCCATCTTCGGCTAGCAGAGGAGAGAGCTCCACAGCGAGCGCCAGCTTGGTCTCCTTTCTGACGACAGGAATGGCATAATCTTCAGCTGAGCATACAGCTGTTGCTACTCTTGAAGAAACATTCACGTACTCATATAATTAGGTTCCCGAAGCGGCACTCGGGTAATTGATGTCTATGTAGGGGCCTGCCCGATCCTCACTAGCTCAAAACCTCTTATCAGTGCGGGCGGGCGGGAGGAGCGGAAGCTAGTGATTGCGCCTTTGTCAACCTCCACTCGCTGTTGAATCTCGGGCTTCTGATACGACCAAGACCCTCTGATCTCCATTGTGACACAGGCTAATGCGCGATATCAATAGCTTATGCTGGCTGACATGTCGTTCCGATTTTATGACAACCGAGGCGGCCCCAGCGTGGAGCCAACCCAAAAGAGCCTTTGCTCTGGGGTAGCTCCTTCTTCTTCTGTCCACTTCATGTAACCACTTCATCAAATTTCTTTGCGTTGAATTGCCATTGCCATTGCATTCACTGTCGTTACTCACTACTACTGTCAATGAGTCTCCAGGTACATTGACGCTTCGTGGTAACACTCCGTCGGTAACCGCTTTCCTTCGCTTGAGGGCGTTCCCGGCCGTAATGCTGTCCAGCCAGCCTTCATTGTATCAGTCATTGCCACCAAATCCCTTGAATAAACCAAAACCATGAAAGAGCTGGGAACTACATAGATGGACGTTGGGAGGTACAAAATTACATATCTCGAAAACGGCATATGCAAAGGTAGCCAACCATGGCTACTCCGAATAGGACAGTGTCTATATCTAGGGAAAGCAGTGAATCTGGAGACAATGCAAGCGTAGCTCAGAATGGGCAATTGTCGACGATTTTATCTGCCGAGGCTGCTGCAGCAGCTCTACGAGAATTCGCGCGAGGACAGCCATCGAAGCGGTCGTCAGCGACGTCAAGCATATCGAAAGAGTCATTCAGAGCCATAGGAAGCGCAACGAGTGCGACAGTAGATGCTGTCAATGCAAGTCTCCAAGCGTCTCGACGCTCCAGGACTCCATCTACTCCGGTGTCTCCAATGTCGGTCAAGTCTGTAGGGAGCACAGGAGATCTTGCGGATGGCGGTCCTTCGGGAGCAGGGAAGATTGCGGAGGCATCAGCTGCATCTCAGGATGAGATCACGAGAGTAGCCCCAATGCATGCAGATCCTCTGGTGATACCTCCGCCGAGAGTGCATCGAGGAGAGCTTCGAGACCATGCCCAGGCACGCCAGCAGAGCACAAGGGCCGCTTCCCGATCTCAAACACCCATGTCATACAGTGACCTCGGCAGAGACTATTCGCGATACCCCTTGCCCAGTCCAAAAAGCTCCTCCTCCATGCCCTCCACGCCTGCGCCTCAACAAATTGAACATGGCGAAGCACCGCCCGTTGATGTGCCACTCCTCTCTCGATCGGCGAAAGGGGCGCCTCTAGATACTATGAGCAATGTTGGCTATACCATTGATCCCGAGAAGAGAGAGTCTTGGCTCCTGGATGATCGGATAGGTGCTCCTGGCACAGCCAGTGCTGGTTATAGCTTTCCCTTGTATCTCGACGAAGTAGAACTGGACGATGACTTCCATATGCCCCGATCCGACGATGATAAGCGACTAAGGCCAACGATACGTGACTTTTTCGCTCCGAATCGCCTTCTGTCACTGTTTGGACTACTTTTCATGCTTATTGGGCTCTGTTGTATATTTATCCTACTACCGGTCTTGGGAGCTACAGGAGCGTACAATTACTCGTATCCATACCGTAGTGAAGGGCCCGAGGATAAAGTCAGCAAAGTTGAGCCCTGGGAAAAGGTCAATAATGTGAAGTACGCGTTGTTGCAGAAAGTTCGGACGGGTCTCATTGATCCCGACACTCCGAAATCAGCTATGACAAGAAAGAGTTTCCTTGGCGAGGATCTTGCCTTGGTGTTTAGTGACGAGTTCAACGTACCAAACAGAACTTTCTATGCAGGCGATGATCCATTCTGGACGGCGCCCGATTTCTGGTATGGTGCGACACAAGATCTCGAGTGGTATGGTCCAGATGCGGTAACAACAGCCGGCGGTACGCTCACCATGCGAATGGACCAATTCGAGAGTCATGGTTTGAATTACCGTTCAGGCATGATCAATAGTTGGAACCAAGCCTGCTTCAAAGGCGGTCTGCTAGAAATATCTGTTTCTCTTCCAGGGCCAGGGGGCGCCAGTGGACTTTGGCCTGGCGCCTGGACAATGGGCAACCTAGGTCGTCCAGGCTACAGAGCATCGACGGACGGTAAGTCATCCTTCTTGATAATCTTACCCCGAGAGGCGTAGGTGTAGGCTGCGAATTTGGGGTACGCGAACGGGAGGAATCCTTCTATCAATCTCGTTTAGCCTATCACTTCGGTTCTTGCCTTTGGTCTTCTTGGAGGCCTCCGTATCCTCGAATTTGTTTGGCTTACAAGCTATCGCGTGGCTTGATCCCATGTCACGATGAAAAATGCTGACTGATGACATTTTTAGGTATATGGCCATTTTCGTACAATTCGTGCGACGTCGGAATCACTCCGAATCAGTCTATGACAGATGGCACCTCGTATTTACTGGGCCAAAAGCTTGCGTCCTGCACATGTCCTGGCGAGGACCATCCAACACCAAACACAGGCCGAGGGTTCGTCATCACTTTCCTCCAGCGATTGCCAATCCAGAATTGCTCATATCATGGGAGGCCTTGAGTCTTTGAGTTGTTTCGCGAATACATTTTTCCTACCCTGTTACGTCGAAAGCTGACTCAGAAAATTCGTATAGGGCCCCAGAGATTGATATCTTTGAAGCAAGTGCAGACCCTAAACTCAAGCTCGGTGTCATCACACAGTCATACCAAGTAGCACCGTATGATATTTGGTATCATCCTGACTATGACTACATGGCGTTCCCAAACTTCAACACCACTCAGCTCAACGCGTACTGTGGGGGGCCGTATCAGCAAGCTATCAGCGGGCAGACCGAACTCAATAACGATTGGTACGACGGAAAGCTATATCAACGATATGGTTTTGAGTACACGCCAGGTACTGGGCCAGATGGCCAGATTGCGTGGTTCGTGGGCAACGATATGTCCTACATGATGAGTGGTAATGCCATTGGCCCCAATGGCAATGTCAATAGCCGGCCAATCTCAGAGGAGCCCATGATCATGGTCCTAAATCTCGGCATAAGCCCTGCGTGGACTGGCATCACTTTCAGTGAGTTGGTGTTTCCAACGACAATGTACGTTGATTACGTCAGATGGTACCAGCCGGTGGACAGGACTTCTGTGACGTGTGATCCACCTGGATACGAAACGACGGAATACATCAAGAATCATCCAAAGGCATATAACAACATCAATCTGACCAATTGGGACGATACAGGCTATGGATGGCCGAAACATCGATTGAATACAAACTGCTGAGTAGAAATTTCACGGTGCGAACCTGCAAGGCTCACGATTTGCAAAGACTGCTAGTACGATATATGGAATCAGAAGTGAGTCCGTTCGTTTATTAGCGGTGCAAGATCTGATCAACCAACTCCGAAAGAAGCCTTCCCAAGCCAGATTTGATTGGTGTCCTCACCATATCAGTCCTTACTGGATCATAAAGAATTTAGCACGGAATACTACTTGTGCTTCTGCACTGCCAAGCCTTCCACATGAGGAGCTGTTACTTACACCGACAGAGAATGACGGAGAGGATCGGGACTCTTGGTACCAGCATAAGACTCCAGGGACCTATCAGGTCAAGGACCATGGATGGCTTCCTCTAAATACGGAATCTTCCATGGTCCTTTATCTTCCTAAGCGGTCGATACTCTGGAGCAAACCAATACATATATCCAATTGTGATTTTACGACCAGAGAATAAGTCGAAGCTTTATGAAACGACCACTTCAGCCATTTCGCCCGGAAGGAGGTCATTTTGGTACCTTTACTGATGATGATGCCGCTGAGGCTGTCGAGACTGTACGCGCTTGAGAAGCATCAGGTCCTGGAATGATGATCACGAAACTCGCAATGGATGCCTAGACGCTTGATGTCAAGAAGTGTAAGTCGATGAGTACATTTAAACTATATAGTGGGGAAGGCTCCCCACCACTAATAAATAGGAATTAATATACACGCCGAGTGTACCGAGTGACTCGAATATGTGGAGTCTACAGAGATTTTCTGCACCCAAATCATATCAGCCGCCCAACCCTTTCTCTCCTCTTCCTACTCTTCTTCTCACTTTTATCCATCCTCTCACACAATCACACGTACAATTCACATTCAAACAGCAATCGACAACCCACCCCTATCTAACCACAACAGCCCTCCAACAACCACAACATGTCTCGCAGCACCAGCACCAAACCCAAACCCAAACCCGCCAGCAAAACCCCCT